>Ga0153994_1000058_pt1 | contig 72165 bp, 88 predicted proteins | sample TSNC078MetaG_FD_104735 | JGI IMG/M metagenome (GOLD analysis project Ga0153994, IMG submission 104735) | Attine ant fungus gardens microbial communities from North Carolina, USA - TSNC078 MetaG | ecosystem: Host-associated > Fungi > Mycelium > Unclassified | place: USA: North Carolina, Lumber...
CTTCCGCGCGCCGGCGACCGGGCCGGACGGCAGGATCGTGACGCCGGTCGAGCAACGTGAGCGGTGGATGGCCGGGCTGGACCCGCGAACGGGGCGGCCGCGGCCGCCGACGGTGAGCTGATGGCGTGCGCGCGCGCCGCCCTGCAGGAGCCCGCGCCGGCGGAGGATTCAGAAGCGACCGTGCTCGAGCTCCGTTCCCGGATCGACCGGATGCAGGCGCGAAGCTGGGGGAGAAGCGGCTGCCCACGCATCCGGTGATCGCCGACTCCTCCCGGACGGTACGCTCTGCGCCGGGTCCAGCTACCAGGTGCGCGAGTCGATGACGCTGCTGCAGGCGATGCTCGCCGGCCCGTCTCTCGCCGGCGCCTGGTGCGCCGTGATCGGCCTGCCCAACTTCGGCATGTGAGGGTATGTAACCGCACGTGGAGCACGTCCTGACGATTCTGGTCGGAGTGGTCGCGCTGGCCATTTCGATCGGGTTAGCGATCACGGTGACGCGTCGTCACTACCGTGGAAGCGACGCGACGCGGTCGCAGCGCCTGCGTACCGGCGCTATTGTCGCGGGCGTCGCGCTGTTGATCAGTGGGCCGTTTCTGGCCTTGTCGTGGCTGGTTCGGTAGCACCGGTGGTGCCGTAGGCGAAGCGATCAGCCCAGTCTTCATAGGTGTGGTCGATGCCGATGCTGCACGTGCACACCAGGTGCACCCAGTCGCCGCCGATGATGCTGGGATGCCTCTCCAAATGGACAACCGGTAACGGGCGCCGGGTGCGCATTTCAGAGGTGCGTATCGATTCGGTCATCTACTTCGTACTTTCGTCAACGGGAGCAGGTCTTGCGCCTGTCGGGTGCGAAGTGGGGAGGGCAGTCACGGCTTGGTGTCTGAGAGGCGGAGCTGGAACTTCTGGAGGCTGTTCGAGGGTTGGCAGTCGGCCGCGACGAGAAGAGCACCGGCGTTGCCGTTCTGCGGGGTGAGGCATCGGCCGTCGTCGTTCACGATCTGGTAAATGCCCGACAGAACCTCCTGCAGCTGCCACTGCTGCGTGGAGGCCGGCAGGGCTGGGGTGGCGATCATCGCCGAGCCACCCTGCGCGGGGTTGAGCGCGAGAAGAAGGCTGGGAGCGTGACGGGGGGTGATCGTCATGTTGCGGTCGTAGGTGGCGAATCGGAACGACTGGTTGTAGTAGTTCGTCTGCAAGGTGGTCGCGGTCGCGTGGCAGGTCCAGATGGTTGCCGCCGTACCACTGGTCGTCTTGTTGTTGGCGATATCGATGCACAAGCTCGTGCCGTTGAGCACGGCCTGGTACCAGCCGCTGGCCGGGAGATACTTCGGGTAGATGCCGCTTACGGTCGATAAGACGGTGACCTTCTCAGGCGCCGTCGCAGTGAAAGCGCGCACGTGGGAGATCGCTGTAATGACCGGCAGGAAGGATTGCGTAGCGGTCGGCGAGGCGACGTCTTGCATGTAGGCGTACGAGGTTCGGACGCAGGCCCGCTGGGAGCCACTACGTCCGATCGAGCCGCCGGTCAACGTCAGGCCGGTCGCCCAGCTGCCGGTGGCGGCGATACCCGGCTGCACGGTGGCGGCGTCGCAGACCGCGGCGGTGGTCCACCAGGCGGAAACGGTCAGTTTCGAAGTGAGGGCCGCCGGCCCGGCGGGCGCGGACAAGGAGAGGTTGACGTCGGCGGGCTGGGTCGAGGACGTGGGCGACGTGTCGGTGACGACCACGGACCCGGTCACGGAGCGGGCTGTGGTGGTGAAGGAGCCGGCGACCGAGTTGAGGCCGGCGGCAGAGACCTTGAGGGCGCCGGCGGTGACTGGGCTGCTGCTGGCGGTGACCTGTGCCTGCCAGCCGGCACCTGCAGAGGCGGCAGCGACCAGGGCGAGTGAGCCGACGACGCCGACAACCGCGGCGGCCGTGCGACGGTAGGGGAAGGGGCGGCGGTGGTTACGCATCAGGCTTCGGCTTCTTTCGGTCGGGGCAGTGAATGGGCGGGGCCGGGGCGGCGGGCCCACCGGAAGATGTGGGCCCACCTTTCGGGGGAGCTACACCTGCTGGCGTAGGAGTGCGAGGTCGCCCAGCGAGGCGGACTGTCCTTGCGCGGTGAGTCCGCTGACTGTAGCCGGCAGCGAGAGGGTGGCGGTCACGTCGGCGGTGATGGTTCCGGCCGCGTTGTCGGCGACGACGGTGTAGACGTCGGTTCCGGCGCCGGTCTCGGTGAGGCTGCCACCGGTGACGTCACCGACCGTCATCTCGATGTCGACCACGCTGAGGAGCTCAGCGTCGTCGGTGATCGAGGCGGGGTTGATCGAGAGCTGCGAGTGGAGGTTGTCGCCTTGGGCGACGATGTCGACGGTTGCGGTGTAGGTTACGCAGTCGCCGGGAACCCACTTGGCGGGGCCGCTGGTGTTCCAGGTGCCGTCGGCGGCGATGGTCAGCTGACCGTCAGTGATCGAGCCGGACGAGCCTAAGCTCGCGGAGTCGTTCCAGAGGGCGAGCGAGCCCGCACCGCCGAGGAAGAGGGCGACGCCGGCGGCGGTGGCGATGGTGGCTTTGGTGAGCGAGTTCATGTGCTGAAATAACCTTGTAACTGAGACGCTTCGTCCACGCCCTCACTTCAAGGGTCCGGGACCAGGAGGCGCCAAAACCGGCCGAGCGCGCATAACGGTGCGCATAGCTAGACCAGCTGCGTGTGCCAGTGCGTGACCAGAGACGGAATATCCGTGCGAATTCCGGCGCCTTAAGTAGCACAGACGATCCGTGGCCATTGGCCGCCGCAGCTCGTTGATCCGAGACCGGACCCATCGGTGCCCCTGTCGAACCGGTCGCAGAGTCAGGTGAGGCGGATGCCGTGGCGACTCGCGACGGCGACCAGATCCGGGTCGTCGACGGTGATACGGCGATCGTCGACGGGTTCGACCAGTGTCCCTTCGAATGTCGCCCAGCACTCGTAGTCACCGAGCCTGGACATGTAGCGGATGCCGCCATAGAGTGGCGCCCCTGCGTCGTCGGTGCGCGTGTAGAGCCAGTTGGCGATTGCGCGTGTGAGCCGACGGTTCGGGCCGCGCACGGTGGGGACGTCGAGGACGCTTACGCCAGCGCCGGTGAGCGCGGTGGGTGCGGCCTGGGTGAGGAAGGTGTGGGTGTCGGGGTCCTCGATGTCCACGAACGGAAGCGCGTCCCGGATACCCAGCGTGCGCAGGATGCGGGAGGCGCGCCAACTGGCGTCAACACTGGGGCCATCCTGCTCCTCCGGGGAACCGCCAGCGCGGGCGATGCGGGCGATGATGGACGCTACGGCGGAATTGGGCCGTCGTCTCAGCGAAGGCACCTTGGGCGTCTGTTGACGCGTAGAGGACGCCTCCGCCGAGGACATCGAACCGATTTCCGGCGTTCTCGGACGCGGCCAGCTCAGCGGTGATACGAGAGAAGCGCAGCGGTCGTTCCGGACGCTCGACCCGCACCAGGTGAAGGGGAACGTCGACGAGGGCGGGGCTAGCTGGCATTCGCGTAGGCGCGGGCAGCTGCCATCACATCGCGCGACCGCCCCTCGGCAAGGACCTCCGCCGGGTTTGCGTCATTCAGCTGTGGGTTCATACCCATGAACCAGGAGCGCACCACCGATGGTGCGTCCCCACTGAGAAGGAGCTCGCAGATCTGCAGCGTGTCGATGACGCGTCGCTGCTCCTCGCCTCGAGGAACTGCACCGCCCATCCACCGAGTGACGGTCTTGACGTCGCGATCCACGACGACGGCAACCAGGCCCTTACCCAGGGTCTCTACCAGTGATTTCACCGCCGGGGTGAAGTCGCTCTCGATCGCCCGAACATGCGCCTCATCCCGACGTCGCCGACGCGGGGTCGGAGCTTCCAGAATCGCCATAGTGCTCGCCTCCACCACTTAGCGTACACGCGTACGGCGCTATGGTGTCCTAGTTATGTCCGAATTATGAGCCAACTACGTCCACTTTGTCGGCGCCAAAAGGCCGTCCCAGGGGCACGGCAACGCAGGATTCACCACAGGCAAACAGGTGATAAGCGCCCGTCAAGGACCTGTTGCTAACGGCTGTATAGGAGCCCGCGAATGCTCTGTTGGGTCGCGATGACGGTGGCTATTGCGGCGAATGCAAGCGGGAGGAGCCAATAGCCGGAGTCACCTGACTGCCCTACGGGCCAGGCCCAGAATGCGATCGTGTTGCCTGCTTGGCGACCAAGAACGGCGGCGACGAAGAGGTAGAGAACGCAGCGCGCGGGCACTGACGGTCGCGCCTTAAGTCGCGCAGGTGTAATTGGTGCTCAGCGGAGCCGTTCCCTACGATGCATCACGGAGGCGCGAGGCTCTGCTGTGGGCATCACGCCTAGGAGTGGGCGAGTTCGACTTCCCACCATTCCGGCGGGAAAGACCCGCGCTCCGGCTCCCAGAAACCCCCGTCGCGTGCGAGGCGCGTCCAGCCCCTCTCACGCGCGATCAGCCACCAGGCGACGGGCGTGCAGAGCGAGACGACCTGGTGTTTCGTGTCATCGGGATGCGTCCCGACGTACCCGCTCACTGCTCGCACCAAGGGCGGCTCGTTCGGAGGGGCGGAGCAGTCGACGGCGATTCCGTCCGGATGATTACCCAGGATCGGTATCCATGAGCGGTGCCACTCCCACCGGCTCGTACCGAAAAGCTGTCGTTCATAGAGGACCATTGTCATCTCGAGCGGTCGCAAGTCCAAGCTCACGGGCAGTTCGCGCCCGGGTATGACGCCGTTTCGCCACCCCCACCAGGCAACGAGCTCGGCCGGCGGCACGAGTCCGATCGCACCCAGAGCGTCCTCGACTTGTGCGGCGCTGATGCCCGGTTGCAGGTAGTCGTCGATCGGTGCGCCGAGACGCGCGGTGACATCGGCGAACCGGTCGAGCAGGTCCAGCAGCAGCTCAGGTGATGCGCCCTCGACAGTGAAACCGGCCGGGGTGGCGACGATCGCCGGCATCACGTTCGATTCTCCGGACACCGCGTCGAGGTTCGGAACACGGAAGGATCGACGTCAACGATCGACGTCCCAGTGATCATGCGCGTCATAGCCCCCGTCGTCATGGCCACCAGGTTACTCACAGGTGAAGGTCGGCGTTGACCCTCACATGCAGCCTCGGCTCGTTCAGTGTGCCGCCATGTAGCTTGGTGCGTGTCCGATCTTGCCGGTCGGGCTGCACCCTGCGCAGGAGGTGGAACCGTGACCGACGAGTGGATCTATGAGCGCACCGTCGATAACTCCGCTCGCTTCGTACTGGGCACAGTGGGCGAAAACCCTCTGACCTGCGTGGGCGTCAACCCGAGCACCGCTGCTCCTGGAGTACTCGATCTCACCATCAGCAAGGTCATGGGTTTCGCCTCACGTAATGGCTACGACAGCTGGGCGATGCTTAACCTCTATCCGCAGCGGTCAACCAACCCCTCGGACATGCACCTCGCTGTGAGCGCGGAGCTGCAGAGCGAGAACGAGAGGCAGATCGCGGCGTTCATCGACGGTCGCCCACTCACACTTCTCGCCGCGTGGGGTGAGCTGATCGTGACCCGACCCTATTTGTCGGACATGCTCGAGGGTATCGTCGCTCTGGCTGATGCGTCGACGTGCGGTTGGGTCTCGATCGGCGAATTCCTCAAGAGCGGACACCCTCGTCACCCGTCACGGGCTGCGTATGCGCTGCCCTTGCAGTCCTTTGACATGGAGAGATACGTGACTCGAGTCAGAGCCGGCGCAGCATCCAAAGCAGGGCGGCGATCACGGGCGAGCGTAACCGTATGAGCCGCAGGGCGACGCGACGCGCCCAGGACGCCGAGGAGCGGCAGTGTGGAACGATGCTCGATCAGGAGGCCCGCTCGACGGGCGCTTGGAGCTCGGTCAGCCAGTCGGGACCCGGGACGTGGCCGGTGGCACGCACGTACACCTCGCGGGTGGGGCCGATGACGCGGTAACCGTCGGCGACGAGGCTCTCGATGAGCGTCATCCAGGAATCGCCGATGCCGGACATGTCGCCGTGGTGCATCAGTGTCGCGGCCAGGGTCACAGCAGGCAGCTCGACGACGTCGTAGCCCTCGCCTGGCTGGGGAGGTGTCTCCGCCGGATAGGAGATGTTCACCTCGAGCCGTTCGTCGTCCCGGGGTTCGTACCAGAACGTCGAAGGCGCGAGGATCGGACGCCCCGCGGCCTCCAGAGCCTGGTCCAGTGATCCGATGAGCGGCCCGACGATCGGCCCTACGAGTTCTGGCCCCATCCCGGGCGCGGTGCCGCTGACGGCGTAGACGGTGAGCGCCTCGAGGGGGCGGTACTCGACGAGTGTGGACATGATTTCCGTTCCTTCCAGGATGTTGAGGCGCCGCTCGAGCCGATCGAGCCGTTCGCGGTCCTGGGCGATTCCCGCCACCAGCTCCGTCCGGCGTTGCCGCAGCGTGGCCGTCAGGGCGGGCCGCGGGTCGCTGGAGGCAAGCACGGCGGAGATGGCGTCCAGGCCGATCCCGAGCTGTCGCAGCTCGACGATCAGGAGCAGGCTTGCAAGCTGCGCGTCCGAATAGAAGCGGTACCCGTTGTTCTCGTCGACGTGCGCCGGCGGCAGCAGGCCGATCGCGTCGTAGTGCCGCAGCATCCGCACGCTGACTCTCCCGATCGCCGCGAATTCCCCGATTGTGTACATGATGGAGGCCACGCTCCAGCCTGACACGGTGTGAGGGTCAAGTCCTATGGCCGCTCGACGTCACAGTGACCCAACGCATACGGCCGCCCGGACCCGAGCAATGCGAGGGGGATCGATTCTCACCCGGCGCACGCGAGCCTCCCACGCACAGGTGGCCGACACGATCCCCCGCAGATCAGGTCGTGGTCGCGAGTAGTTCCTCGTCGATTCCGTCGGTGCCGACAATGGATGCAGGTGGCGAGGATGCACCCCCGCCGCGTATGTAACGCAGACATGCCCCGGTCGTCTCCGACCGGGGCATGTCATGGCGAGAGCTGCGGGAGGCTACTGCGCGCCGAGTTGCTGCTTGTAGTCGGCGATGGCCTGGTTCGACGCGGTTGTGGCGTCGGCGACGGCCTGCTTCATCGTCTTCGAGCCGGAGAACGCGGCCTGCATCTCCGGGATGACGGCGGCGCGAATCGCGCTGAATGCACCCGTGAAGCAACCGTGTGAGGCTGGGACGTCGGTGACGTGCTTCACCTGGTCGATCGCGACCTGTGCAACGGGGTGGCTGGCGAGGTAGTCCTTGCGGGCTGACGTGTTCTCGAGCGCGGTGTTGGCGGGGACATAGCCGGTCGCTTCGCTGAACGTGGCCTGCGACTTCGCGGAGGCAAGGAAGGAGATCAGCTTCCAGCCGGCCACCTGCTGCGCGGGCGTCGCGGTGTTGCTGAGCCACATGGCCGAGCCGCCGACGACCGTTCCTGCCTTCGAGGTGGGCGCCGACAGCGGGAACGGCAGCGCCTGGTAGTCGAACGACGTACTCTGCGCGACCGAGGCGGCCACGGCGGAAGAGTTGAACATCATCGCGGTCTTGCCGGCGGCGAACGCGGTTACGGCGTTGTTGTTGTCCGTGCCGACATTGAGGCCGACGCCCGACGTGTAGAGGTTGGCCATCGTGCTGAACGCGGCCACCTGGCTGGGCTGGCTGAGGCTCACCTTGTCTGCGCCATTGCCGTCGCGGCCGTTGCCAGGGGTGCAGAACAGGTTGCCGCTCGTGGCGGAGAGCTGCTCGAACCACCAGTCGTCGAACGCTTCGGCGATCCCAGCGACGCCTGTCGCGGTGTGGATCTTCGTCGCCGCCTCCGACAGGCCCTTGAGCGTGTCGAGGGATGCCGTGTCGACGCCCGCCTGCTTCAACAGGCCCGTGTTGACGAAGAGCAGCGGCGTCGACATATTCATCGGGACGGCGACCAGCTTGCCGCTGACGCTGTAGTACCGCTTGCCGGCGGGCGAGAGCTGGCCGAGGTCGAGGTCCTTCGGATTGGCGGCCGCCATCGCCTCGGGCGAGACGCTGCGCTTCACATCATTGAGGAAGCCGGAGGAGATGTCGTTGCTGAGCGTGACGGTCGGCGTCGACTTGTCGCGGAGCGATGCGGTGTACTTGGCGAGCAGGTCGGGGTAGCTGCCCTGCGCGCTGGTGTCGACGTGGATCTTCCCCGCGTTCTCCGAGTTGAACTCGTCGACGAGCGACTGCAGCGCCTGCGCGTTGATCCCGCCGAGTCCATGCCAGAACGTAATGTCGGTCACGCCTTTCACGTCGCTGAGCGCAGACGGGCCAGGAGCGCTAGCGCCGGCACCCGCGCCTGCTGTCGGAGCCGAGGAGCCGCCGGAACTGCATCCGGCGATGGAGAGCAGTATGAGCGCTGCTGCTCCGAGGGCGATGGTCTTCTTCATGGGGCTTCTTTCGTTCGGTGCGGATAGGTATCGGTCGGTTGTTGGGTCACTTGAGGACGCCGCGAGACATGCCGGAGAGCAGGAATCGCTGGCTGACGATGACGAGGATGACGGTCGGGATGAGGACGAGCGCTGTCCCGGCGAAGACTGCGGCCGGTGCTGTGGACTCTGATGACACGAGCTGTGAGAGCCCCACCTGCACGGTGCGATTGGCGGGGGAGTCTGTGATGAGCAGCGGCCAGAAGAAGCCGTTCCAGGCGAACAGTGCGCTCCACATGATGGCCGTGGTCACCTGGCTGCGGCAGGCCGGCATGACCACGAACAGCAGGGTGCGGAAATCGCCGCAGCCGTCAAGCCTGCTCGCCTCCCAGATCTCGCGGGGCAGGGACGCGAACGCCTGGCGCAGCAGAAAGATCGGGTAGCCGATCGCGAGGTACGGGATGACGATGCCGAAGATGGTGTCCCTGAGACCCAGGTCGCTGACGAGCTGATAATTTGGCACCACCAAGCTCTCGCCCGGCACAGCCAAGGTCGCGATGACGAGGGCGAAGGCGATTCCCCTGCCGCGCCAGCTCGGGAAGACGAGCGCGTACGCGGCCAGTGCAGAGGTGACGAGCTGGGCGAACGTCTGCAGGACAACGACGATCATGCTCGTGAGGTATTGCTGCCCGAGAGGGATGGCCGAGAGCGCCGCCGTGAAGTTGTCGAGCGTGAAGTCGCTGAGCGGCGGGAACAGGCCGCTTCGCACGAAGGCACCCGAGCGGAAGAAGCCGCTCACGAAGGTCATGTAGACCGGGAAACCGATCAGCAGCACGAGGACGATGAGCACCAGGATGCGCACGATGTCGTTGGGGCGCATGGCGCGCATCCTGGATCGGCGTCTGGTGGTGGTGGTGGAACTCATGCCGTGACCCTCCTGTTGATGAAGCGGAACTGGAGCCAGGTGACAAGCGCGACGATGAGCACCAGCACGATGGCGACGACGGACGCGCGGCCGTAGTCGGGTGTGCCTTGGCCGAACGCGTACATGTAGAGCTGGTAGACGAGCGTCGTCGTGCTGGACGACGGCCCTCCGCTGGTGAGGATGCGCACCTGAGTGAAGGTCTGCAGGCCGGAGATCGTCTGGGTGACGAGCAGGAAGAACAGGCTCGGGCTCAGCAGCGGGATGAGGATGGAGCAGGTGAACCGGAGTCCCCCTGCTCCATCAAGCTCCGCGGCCTCCATCACCTCGGGCGGGATGGTCCGGATGGATGCGGCGAGCACCAGGAACGCGAACCCGAGCTCGTACCAGGCCGTGGTGACGGAGACGGAGAAGATCGCCCAGCCCGGCTGCTCCAGCCACGGAATGGCATCGATCCCGAGGTGCGCTAGCAACTGGTTGACGACGCCGACCGACGGGGCGAGAAGCCCGGAGAAGATGGCCGATGCGGAGGCGGCGGAGTACGCGAACGGCAAGGAGAAGATCACGCGGAAGATGCCGCGGCCCGGGATCCACGTGCGGAGCAGAATCACGGCGAGCAAGGCGACACCCACCGACATTGCCATCGACAGGAAGGCGATCAGCAGCGAGGTCCCCACGACGCGCTGGAAGGATGGCTGGCCGAGCAGGGTGATGTAGTTCTCGAGGCCCACGAAGCGGCTGGGGTTTCCGAACAGGTCGGTTCCGAAGAAGCTGAGCTGCAGGCCGTTGACCAGGGGCCGGTAGATGAAGATCGCGAGAAGCACGGCCGCCGGAACGATGAACCAGGGTCCGATGCCCGTGCGGAGGCGCGTCGGGCGTGTACGCCGGACTCGGCCGGCGGGGTCGTGTCGGCGGTCGCGGCGGGGGTTCGATGCCGGCTCGGGGCCGGTGGCCGTTGGGATGGTTGTTGTCATTTCTTCTCCTGCCCGCATCATCGCGGGAACGTTCCCGGTGTGCATGGAAAGTATCAGAGCCCTAGATGGCGCGCAAGCGAGCCGTGGGTGAATGGGGCGTGAATGCTGGTCGGGGGTGGGTGATAATCTGGAAGACATCTCGGGAACGTTCCCGGTGACGAACGAGGAGCAATGGTGAACATTTCCGATGGCGAGCGCACGGGCGCGCGAGCGGGCAACGAGACTGCGCGGACAGGCGCCCGCCCCGCGATCATCGGCCACCGCGGGGCGAGCGGTTACCGACCGGAGCACACCGCCGCAGCGTATCGGCTCGCCTTCGCCCTCGGCGCAGACGCGGTCGAGCCAGACATCGTCGCCACGCGCGATGGCGTCCTGGTGATCCGTCACGACGCCGAGATCTCCGCCACCACTGACGTCGCGTCGCGGCCAGAGTTCGCGCACCTCCGCGCGACGAAAGAGATCGACGGGGTACCACTTACCGGCTGGTTCACGGAGGACTTCACCTGGGACCAGCTCGCCACCCTCCGGGCTGTCGAGCGGCTGGGCGCCCTGCGGCCGATCAGCGCATCCTTCGACGGGGAGTACCCGATCCTCCGGATGCGTGACCTCTTCGCGCTGACAGATGAAGGGGCCGCACGCCACGGCCGCCCGCTCGGCATCGTCGCGGAGATCAAGCACGCCACCTATTTCGAGAGCATAGGCCTGCCGCTCGACGAGCTGTTCGCGGCGGAGGCGTCGGAGGCCGGGTGGTCGAACGCATCCACTCTGGTGGTCGAGAGCTTCGAGAAGACCATCCTCGGCAAGCTCGCACGCCGCGGGCTGTCTGCCGACTGGATCTACTTGATCGAATCCCACGGCGCACCGGCCGACAGAGTCGCGCGTGACGGTGCTGCTGCGCGCAGCTATGACGAGGATGTCTCCGACGCCGGTTTGATCGCGCTCGCGGCGGAGGAGGCCGGGGTCGGTGTGAACGGGGTGAGCGTCGACCTGTCGCGCATTCTGATCGCGGGGCCGGACGGGGAGCCGTCCGTGAGCGATCTGCCGGCGCGCGCGGGTGCGTTCGGCCTGCAGACGTACTGCTGGACGCTCCGTCCGGAGAACGCGTTCCTCTCCGCCGGCTTCCGCCGTGGCACGGTCGAGGCTGACCTTGGCGACTGGCGGAGGGAGTTCGAGCTCGTGCTCGGCAGCGGGGTGGTTGCGGTCTTCGCCGACCATCCCGACCTCGCCGTCGCCGTCCGTGATGGGATGGATCCGCAGGAGCAGAGGCGCGCGTAGGTCGCCCTGCTCTGATACCGTCCTTTCGGACGACAGAGCGAAGGGAAGCCGCCGTGGCTCAGGAGCGTGCGAAGGCGCCGACGATCATCGACGTCGCACGCCTCGCCGGCGTTTCGAAATCGGCCGTGTCCCGTGCGCTGCTCGGCCAGGGCGAGGTCAGCGAGGAAGCCAGGCGGCGCGTGCTCGATGCCGCCAACTCGCTCGGCTACGTCGCGAACGCCATGGCGCGCGGCCTCGTCTCCGAGCGCACCAGGACACTCGGGGTCGTGCTTCACGATGTCACGGACCCGTTCGCCGGGTACCTCCACGTGGCGATGCAGACGCGCGCCACAGAGCGTGGATACTCGGTGGTCACTGCCACCAATCCGGGCGAACTCACCCTCGACAACGCCCTGTCGGCGCTGCGGTCGCTGGTGTCGTTGCAGGTGGATGGACTGCTGGTCTGCTCTGCACGGTTCCCGTCCGACCAGGTGCTCCCGTTTGTGGACAGGCTCCCAGTCGTTGCCGCGGGCCGTCGCGAGACGGAGCCGGTGCTGTCAAGCGTCTGCGTGGACGATGTCGACGGAGCCACCCAGCTCGCCGACCACCTGATCGGACTCGGCCATCAGTCGGTCGCGGTGATCCTGGTGGACGGCGATTACTCGTACAGCCAGCACCTGCGCGGGGTCGCGATGATCGACAGGCTGACCGCATCCGGAGTCCGTGTGACCGTGCGAGAGGTGCGGACCAATGCCGACGCCGCAGACATCCTGCCGTCACTGCTAGAGGTGGACGGCCTCACCGCGGTGATGTGCCCGAACGACCGCACGCAGGTCGCGATCATGGAGCAGTGCGAGCGCGCCGGCGTCGCGGTGCCCGAGCGTCTCTCGGTGACCGGTTTCGACGGCATCGGCCAGCTGGCGACGCCGCTGCTCGGTCTCACCACGTTCCGTCAGCCGATCGAGGACATCGGACGCGTCTCTGTCGACCTGATGATCGCAGCCATCGAGGACGGCGTTCCCGCTGACAACCATCTGACCATCCCCGGCGTTTTCGTCCCCGGCCGCACCACAGCGCCACCCCCTGGCCCCAGCTAACTCGGACTCCATGGCGCGGGGGTCAGTCATCTGGCTCGGTAGGCCACCAGCGTGATGCGACGACCTTGGGGTCGAGACTGATGCGCTGGACGGCACGTTCGAGCGTGCCTGGCACACCGGGTTTCGCCGAGGTCACGCGGGCGAGCACGGTGACGTGCGAGTGCGGACCAGGCTTGGTATCGACGGAACGCAACACGAGGTCCGGGCGCGAAACGGCCTGGATGAGGAGCGCCCGCACCCGGTTCTCGCTCTTCTCCGTCGTCTCGACCTCGAGAGCGAAATCGTTGCTCTCCTCCGCCTCGTCTGGATCGTCGGCGTGCTCGGCGAGGCGGCGGGTGCGTTTGTTGACGAGCGTGCTGATCGGCCGAAGCAGGGTGTTGGTCGCGACGATGGCGGCCGCGCCGATGAGAGCCATCCAGAGGCTGCCCGCGCCGGCGAGCGACCCCACGGCGGCCGCGCACCAGAGCGTCGCTGCCGTGGTGAGCCCCCGGATGTTCAGGCCGTCACGCAAGATGACCCCCGCACCGAGGAACCCGATCCCTGACACCACCTGCGCGGCGACCCTTGTCGGGTCGGCTGTCGGCCCGTCGAGCCCGACCGAGCCGACGATCACGAACAGCGACGACCCGGCCGCCACGAGCGCGTTGGTCCGAATTCCCGCCGTCCGTAGCCGCCACTGCCGTTCGAGCCCGATCGCGGCTCCGAGCCCGATCGCGGCCAGCACCCGCAGGGCGAGCCCCATGACGAATACTGGATCGTTCATTGACGCCTGCTTCCATATCCGGACACTCCGGGAACGTTCCCGGCAGTCTAGTTGGAAGAGGTACGCCGCGGCAAGGCGAGGGTGATCCGGATCAGTGCGAGCACGACTCCGGCGATCGCGACCACAATCCGCGCGACGGACCAGGCGATCTGCCAATAGGCCACAGCGAGCATCGCTGGTCCGTCGCGGCGTCTACCTGCATCACCCGGCAAACGTGCGGCTGACCATCAGACAGCTACGCTCCCAACCGGCCGACAATCCTCCGACTTCCGTCCCGTCGAGTCAACGAACTCGGTCTCGAGCTCGTTGACTGTGTCGTCCATCGCAAACCTGCCGCACATCACCGGATCGTGCCCGCGGCGCGAAGTTTATTTCGGCCCTCGAGCACTGATTTGAGGACAGAGAGCCGGTCCACCTCGGCCTGCATTGTCTGCTGGATCATCGGCCCCATCAACTTCATCGCACCCTTCGGTTCCACCTCGAGCACGAAAACGAGTCTTGTACCCTCCGAGACACCGGCAAGGAGGTAGGAGCCGGTCGGACGAGCGGGACCAGCGATGACCTGGAATCGAAGTTCCGCTCCCGGGACCGCAGTTGTGATCTGATAGTCACCATCGACGGCCCGGCCGCCGGGACCGGTTAGAACCTGGCGATAAACCGCCCCCGCCTGTCCTGACTGGCCAGAGACCAATTCGATCTGCTTAATGCCGGATCGCCACAACGGATTGTTGAGCCCCTCAGCAAGGAACGCGTACACCTCCGCCGGAGGTCGATTGATCGTGACGGTGTTCTCTGCGTGCCGCATCGGCGCTCCCTCTCTCAGAAACATCTCACCGTGCTCGGCCCGAGAAAGGCCTAAGGAATTCATAACCACACAGTTCGGACTGTCAATAACGAGGTACCGCCAGCTCCATGGGGGGACCTGAGCTGGCGGTACCTCCACCTCGCCATTGCCCAGAATGGCGAGCGGATGCAGCACCCCATGTGGGCCGCATCCGCTTTAGAAGACCCGGCAGGACAGCATTCATGACGAGCTACGGCTCGGGCAATGACGCGGAGACCGGGCCTCACGGGGGCGGAAACGAGGATGCCGGGCCGGATATCTGCCCCTGAGAGAATCTGGGTTTCGGCCTGCGGTGTGCAGCCCGACGCTGCTGGGGAGCAATTCCCAGTGCGTGGATTCGGTGCCCGTGACGAAGACCCCGCATGTCTTGGGCTGAGCTGGGTAGGTGGCGCTGGTGCCACCGATTGGCACGCGCAGATTGCTTGGAGTGACGTTGGCGTCACATGCGACCTGGCGTCCTTCTTCGGAGATGTCAACACACGCCTCGTACACCTGGCGAAGGGGCGCGTCGCGTGATTCCTCCGGGAAGCACGCGTTCGCGCAGATCGTCGCCACGGCCTTCGGTCGTCCTTCCTCCGGTTCTCGCACTTCGCTGAAATCAGCCTCCTGACCGCCGAGCTGAACTCTGTATCGCCAATGGTTAAGGAACTCTGGGAACGAATGCCCGAGGTGCTCCCTACCCTGCAAAAGAGGATGACCATCTCCGACCGGAGAGGGTTTCGCCTGGTTCGGTGTCGAGGCGTGAGTATCAGGCTTGGGGCGAGGATAGGATGCGAACATGCGCTGGGTGGGAGCGGTCGTTGCGAGCGTGGCGTTGGTCACGCTGTCTGGGTGCTCCTCACCGGACGACCCTGGCCGTACCGAGTACCAATACTGCGGGATCTCGTTCGGTTATCAGCATCCGGCTGTGTACGACGTAAGCGGTGAACTCCGGACGCCGGTGAGCTCATTTTCGGGCGCGACGATCGTGCTCAAGCTATCGCGGTTGTGCTCCGTCGGAGCCACCGATATCGAAACTAGCGAGTTCGACTCGGTGCGCGAATTGCGGAGCGGCGGACACGTCCTCATGCTGTCGGTGACCTTGGGAACGAGCCCCGCCTCGCTGACTTTCGTTGCACCTGGCGGCACGAAGCGGACCGTGACAATCGACCCTTCGGATGCTCCCACGCCGTCGACGTAGGAGATGTGACCAAAGGTGTAGCGGGGACGCTAGTCCCCGCTAGACCATCCTGTCTAGCCTGCGAACATGAACCGAAGAATAGTGGGCACGGCGGTCCTCGCCACAGTCCTTACGATCGCGTCATTCGCGTTCGCTGCAACAAGCGCGCAAGCATCACCCGCACCAAATCCGGCTGGAGCTCCCGCGGAAGGATGCGGTGTAGGCGCTCGCGTTGTACCTGCCGCAACGGTTGAGGCAGCCGAAGCCAAACACCCAACAGACGCGGCATCGGCCTCTACGCGTCTGCTAGCGAAGGCGAAGAACCGCAACGTGAAGTGGCTGACGAATGTGACCTGCGAAGCCACAACGGATTCAACACCCGGCGGAGCAGTCACCAACGGAACACTCACAACGAACTGGGCTGGGTACGTCGTTCCGGTCACGAGCCCCAACTACGTACAGGCCGAGTGGTATGCCCCATCCATCGCCCCATCCCCAGCCGCCAACTCGTACTCGTCATCGTGGGTCGGCCTGGGCGGCACAACGACCTCAGCCGGCCTGTTCCAAGCTGGCCTCGAGTCCGACCTCCTCAGCAGCGGGCGCCGGTCATACTTTTGGTACGAGATCCTGCCCACCAACCCCACATCACTCAAGGTGACTTCGATCACCCCGTCGGATGGTGACGACGTCGGTGTCGCGATCAGCTATCAGGGCCTCAGCACCTATTTCACAATCTGTGACTTCAACAAGTCGCCTAGCTGCGCCAACCTCGCGATTCCCGACGCTCACGTTCCCGGCCCTACAGCAGAAGCCATCGTCGAGCGACCGACGCTTCCCGGAGGCGTCCTGCCGGTTCTGGCGAACTTTGGGGCGGTTACCTTCTTGAGCGCCTATTACAACAAGACCGGCAACACTGGCGCGGCGTACAAGCTCAGCCCCAATGGGACCCTGAACTACATGGCCGATACCGCGAAAACCACAATCATGGCGTACCCGACAACGCCGGTCACAGGAAGCGGCGGATTTAGCGTTTCCTGGCTGGCGCCTGGCCCCTGAGACGCACCCACTCACCCTAAGCCCCACCTGCAGGCCCTCATCATCGCGGCGATTATCCTGCACGCAACAGCCGACCCTCGGCCAACGCCCTACAGAGGGTGAAGTGGATCAGCGCGACAACGAGCATGAATGCTGGTGGGTCATGGCGACTAGCTCTGGAGGAGTTGCGATGAACATTGTTCGTCGTCACCAGCAGCCACCCGATAACCGAACCATCGACCTCACGCATCGACTCACGTCGACGCCAGGCCTCCAGGAACACTATTCCCGCGGTGTCTTCGGCATCGTGCAGCGACCGCGTCAGCCGCAACGCATGACGAAACACGCGGTCTCGGTGAAGATCAAAAAGCGTGCCGAATTCGTCGGGATCACCCGACGAGCTGTCGCTAGCAGCGCGAATTCGTCTGCATCGTTCGTTCTCACATTCAGATAATGTCCGCGCTGAGCAAACGGTTCCCGATGTGTTACTGCGTCCGATCTTGTATTGCCATATTGAGCGGGTTGGCCGACGGGGGCGTCATAGTGCGCCGCAGGCCAGCTCTCCTTTGTAGACGGATGCCCAGAGACATGGCCCGTCCCGAAGGGGGCTGTTGTGAAGACGTTAATGCGAACGGTGACATTGTGCGCTGCCGGCCTGATCGTGGCAGGGGGACTTCTGACCGTGCAAGGGAATGCGGCCGTCGCTACGCCGACGGACTCGCTTCAGCACGTCGCAATCCTGCAGGGTTGGGCGCAGGACCAGCTCTTGTGCCCTGGAGGGGCTCTGCAGGGGAAGCTGACTGCAGCGGTCATCGAGTCCGTGGTGGCTGGCGGTGTTCAGGTCCCTGGAGGGTGTGACCTCGCGGATATCAGGGCGGCCAATCCGAACACGAAACTGGTCGCGTATCTTGAGATCGGCTTCGAGTCGCCGGCAACCGGCTCGACAGGGAGCGCTGCAGCGTTCCAGCCGTCCTGCGTGAGCTCGGCGACGTCTGGCCCGAACTCGTACGACGTGAAGTACCCGAACGGATCGGAAGTCGTGAATCCGGACTACACCTACCAGGTCATGGCCGACGTCTCCAGCGCCGGTTACCGTTCCGCCTGCTCGAGCATGGCGAACACTCTGCTGTCGACGCCATCCGCGGCGGGCGCTGTCACGGTGGGTGCACCGCCCACGACCTTCGACGGCGTGATGTTCGACGATGTGAACATGTCCCCTCAGCACGGTCTGAACATCGAGCAGGTCGGTGCGTATGGTTCGTGGACGACGGACGCGCAGTACGGCGACGACATGAACACGACGGCTCTGGCCGTGAGCCGGAGCATCAAGAGCACGAAACCAGCAGCTCTGGTCGTCGCGAACGTCGGCGTGACGCCCTGGCTGAGCGACATGTCCTCCGGCCGTGCAGTGAATCCGGAGTCCGGCACGACATCGAGCGATGAGCCACAACGCGCCCTGGCACTGGCCGACGCCCGCCTGAACCCTGCACAGACGCGGACGAGTTCGACCGTCCCCGCGATCGACGGGTTCCTTCGCGAGTTCGGAACCCAGTGGGGGAACGCATCGCCGATGGACAACCCGACACTGAACAGCGAGATGGGCTTCAATCAACTGGTCGCAGGCAGGAACGTCGGAGTCATTTCGCACGACTACGCGGTCGATCTGCGCAACGTCGCATCGACTGTCTACACGTCTGGCGCCACCGTTTCCGACTCAGCGGCCTGCTCGGCCTCCGCCGATGCCAACGCGTCCTCGATCGTGGCAGCAGCGTCGACACGTCGCGCGTCAGACGAAGCCCTGACCGAAGCGTTCGCCCTTGAGAATCGAACGTCCGCGTCGACGGCGATCTACGCATCCGTGGACCAAGCACAGCCGACCTGTCAGGGAACGGGCGCCGCCGAGTCCCCGACCACAGCGAGTGTCAACCTCTCCAACAGCCTCGTCGCCAGCCTGTCAGCGAAGCTCGCCACAGGGGTCTACCGAACTAGCGCGGTCACAACGGTGTCTGGAACGAATGTCGACGTGTTCACGCTCAGCGACGGCAGTGTCATCCACCTCAACCCCGACACGACCCCGGCAGGCGGGTACGCAGCGCGGAGCGTGAACGTCACCTAGGCAGCAGGGTGGTGCCGCGCGTGCCGACTACCAATCGGCTGCCGGGGTTCGTGGCTAGTGCCGCCACGACTACGCCGGACGCCTCGCCAATGCCTCTAGGTCTGCGATTGGGCGCAAAAGCCCTGAATCCACGGAACAAATTGAAGGAATGTCATGCCAAAAGTCGGAGCACTCATCGCCTGTTTGACCGCGGGAGCGATCGTGCTCGCTGGATGCACGAGCACTGCACCAACGCCCAACATGTCGCATCTTGAGCAAATCAGCGCGGACCTCAAGGAAAAGGTCAAGCCGGCTTGGACGACTGATGTGGCTGGAATGTTCGGCCAGCCGGCGGTCGGCGCCGGATTCGTCGCGGTGTACGCGAAGGCGAAGGTCGGATTGCGCCTCGCGGTATTCTCGACGGCCACCGGCAAACTGCTGTGGGATCATTCAGCGTCGCCGGGAGCCACCTTCACGGTGCCCTTCCTCGGCGGGTTCGGGTCCGCGGCGCGTGTTTACCCCACCCCTCCGATCACACCGATCATCGTGAACCGGAGTGAGGGCAAGGACGTGGAGCCGCTGATCGTCTACTTCGAGCGCGTCGACACCGGCAATGACGACGAAACGGAAGACCGCATCCATGCGGTGAATGCGAAGACGGGCAAGGACGCCAAGATCACGGTTCCTGGCTATGACGATGCCGACTCGCAGAGTTCAGTGCGCGCCAACCGCGACGGCACAGTCGTCGTAGACACCAACGGACCTCCGCGCGTATGCGGCGCCGGCCCCGCGTTGTGTTTCGAAGACAGCAAGGGTGGGTTCACAAAGCTCGATATCCGCACGATGCGGGCCTCGTATCTCGCACCCAATGTCCCAGGTGACGACCTCACCAAGAGCGTCACCCCGATGTGGGGCCCAGACTATGCAGACGTCACAACCGACACGAGCGGGCAGATCGCAAGGTACACGGGCGGCACCCAAATGTGGCTGCGAAACGACGCTGAACTGTTCGGTGTCGAAAGAATGAATCCGCCCGCCAACGTCGACTTCCGGCCGACGCGCAATGGCAAAGCACTGGTCGTGCAGGGTTACCAGCCGATCCTTACCAGCGCCGAGCACGGCACGTATAGCCTCGACTTCGTCACCTCCCGAACCGCGGTCTCGCTCGACCCCGCGTCCGGGAAAACTCAGTGGCTGCTCAAAGGCGGAGACTCCGACTGCTACGCGGTAGCGAACTTCGTGCCCACATCCAACGCCAAAGTGCTACCGATGTGCCTCGCTAAGGCGGGCTCATTCGTTGTCTCCAGCACGGAGCGCAAGGTCACCGAAAGCAAAGACATCGAGGCGTCCGTCGTCGGCGTGAACGTCGCGGACGGATCGATCGCTTGGCAGGTGACCCACGCCGGCGACGTGTCGCTTGCACAGGCCGGGCGTTTGAGCGATTCGGGGTTCGCTTCGCGGGGCGATCTTTCGTTCACACCGAGAAGCGGGGTGCCTGGCCTGCTTGATCTCACGACCGGGAAGTGGGTGAAGAGTCCGACGAAGTCGACCTTCATGTGCGATCAGGAGCGTGCGGACGTGGAACCCACTTTCGACCAGCTTTTCAATACCGGTAGCGATCCGCTAGCGACCACCTACGCCGGAGGATGGTTCGACTTCCCATGCACCACGGACCGCAAGAAGGCGGATTGGAGTGTCGGCGCGGTCAGCGTTGCCGGGTATGGCGCCGGGACCGGTGTGACAGTAATCCCAACGGAGTCCGGTCTCGCCGGCTTCACCCTCCCAAGGTAGTTGAGGGATGTCCACGTTCTCATCGGCGGGTTGATGACCTCGACCGGTTGGTTGACGTACAACAGAGCGCGGAAGTCATGCTATCCGCGTCCTTTCGCCGGGCCTGCTTCCGAGCATGGACCGCACTACTGAATATGCGCGGCCTATCCAGGTGCGCGCATCAGCCTGTTGTGGCGACGCTGGATCGGTTCACAAGTCGGATGGGCGCCGAGATGGACCGTCGGAGTGTGGCGGCACCGCCGATTTCCTGGAGCACGCCCCGTGCCGCCGCCCTTCCCTGGGCGCGTGGGTCCTGAGCGATCGTGGTCAGGCCGAACGACTCCGCGAGGTCGTGGTTGTCGATGCCGATCACCGACAGGTCTCCAGGGACACTGAGGCCGAGGTCGCCCGCGGCCAGTATCGCTCCGATCGCCATTTCATCCGACGCTCGAAGATCGCTGTGGGGACACCTCGTGGAGCTGAAAGGATCGCGCGGGTGGCCATTCGACCCTTCCCCATCGAGAAGCCGCCCTGCGCAAGCCACGCCCGGTTCGGCTCGATGCCCGCTTCGGAGAGCGCGCGAAGAAACCCGCGACAGCGAGACGACGGGACGATCCGGCTGAAGCGGGCTCCGTCCTCTCCGCCGAGACAGGCGATCTCGCGATGTCCGTGATGAATCAGATGCTCTGTCGCCAACCGGGCGGCCTTGACGTCATCGATGCCGATGCGCCGAAGCCCTGGCACAGGACCGCCCACGACGATCGTCGGAATCCCCAACGATGCAAGCTGTGCGCGTTCGTCGCGATCGAAATCCATGCACAGCGCAATGACCCCATCCACACGCCTGTGGAGGAGCGAGCGGTGAAACAGCCTTATCTTCTCACCGGGCACCTCGCCCAGATTGAACAGGACCATGTCGATCCCCACCGCGTTGAGCTCGGCCTGGATGCCCTCGACCACGGCGGCATAGAACCAGCGCGTCAGCGTGGGCACGGCGACACCGATCGCACCCGTGCGACCGGTCGCTAACGCCGCCGCACTCGAGGATGCGACATACCCGAGCCGCTGCGCCGCCTGCCTGACGGTCTCTCTCGTGCTTTCCGCCACGTTCGGCAACCCACGCAAGGCCCTCGACACCGTGGCCGTCGACACGCCCGTCTGCCGCGCGATTTCCTCGATGCCAGCCATCCCGCGCCCATCCTCCCGCCCGCTGTCAACAAAGAGACGCGTGACCCGCGTGGCTGTGACGCGGGCGATGCCCGCTGAGGTTCCCTCAGGCTCCGTGGAGCTCGGCCCGGCCGGGGTTGAACTCGACCCGCCTGATGCCCGTTCTGGCGTCGCACACGCACGCGACGAATCAGCCGCGCGTCGGCGCGGTGATGTGCGAAAGTCAGTCTGGCCAGCCGAATTCGCGTACGAGTTGCGTCTGCCCGACCCGGGTGATTTCTATGGTGCGTGGTCGATGCCCTGGGCGTATCCACTTGTTCATGAGCAAGGTGTCGAGCAGTCCCTGTCCGGCCGCTCCAGCTAAATGGTGTGTGCGTTCGGTCCAGTCCAGGCACGCTCTCACGAGAGGACGCCCTGACGCTTGCAGCCGCCCGGCGGGGACGCCGAGCCGGCGGAGGCGTTGGACACCGGCATCGGTGAGCTGCACGTTTCCGTCGACGGTGATCAGACTTCCGTCGTGTTCCAACGAGTCGAAGATGCAGACGCCGAGTCGACCAGCGATGTGGTCGTAGCAGGTTCGCGCCTTCTGGAGCCCAGGATCGACGCGCGGCGATCGTGGCGGCGTGACAGGTTCGCTCACCGTGCCCATCATCTCGATGACAGCGGCGATGCGGGAACTGCTGATGCGCCAATATCGGTGGCGGCCTTGGGCTTCGACCGTCAGCAAGCCTGCATCCAGCAGTTTGCCGAGGTGCTCGCTCACGGTCGAGGCAGCGAGGCCGAGATGGCGAGCCAGCTCTGAGCCGGTGCGAGCGCGACCGTCCATCAATGCCGTCAGCAAGGTTGCCCGAGAGGGGTCGGCGAGCAGGGCAGCGAATCGTGCAAGATCTGTGCTCACGCGGACGATACTAGCGTCGGCACGATTCGGCACGGGCCGAAATGTCCCGCCCTAGGCTCGCGGTATGGATGCCCGCGAGATCCTCCTCGACCCCTCGTTCACCGTTCCCTCGGTTCCTCCCGGGGGGAGCGGTGTCCGCTGGCTGCGATCCCATGTGGTCCGGTTCAGCGAAGGTGTCGACCACGAGCGACGGCGCCACCTCGCAGAGACTGTGCTGGCAGGGATTGACCCGACTGCGTTGCTCCGATCCGGCGACCACGTTTCCACGCTTGCGGAAGCCTTAGGCCTACCGCGCACGGTGGCGCACGACATCCGGCTGGTTGCCGGGAGTTACCAACCGGACACCACCATCACGGACGCGACCGACGAAGCTGTCGCTCGCCTCGTCGCGGCGTGCGGTGGCGCGTGGGACGAGGCTACGGCCAACCGGATCGGCCTGTTGGTGCAGGCCTGCGCTGCTGGAGACCGCATGGTCGCGGGCTTCCTGCCACCCGTGGAAGCCACTCGCCGCGTCGGGCCGGCGGGCGACGAGTTGGTCGTGCCTCTCGCCGAGATGCCGTTCGGGGCCGGTCGCCACGCTTGCCCCGGTGAGGCTCACGCCATCGCCTTGGCGAACGGAGTCAGTCGATTTCGGCGACTGCACGAGGGACCCGCGCCCTTGGTGCTCCCCAACGCGTGGGACGCAGCTTCGGCTTCACTCTTCGCCCGCGCCGGATTTGCTGCAGTGGGAACCACGTCCCTTGGCGTTGCCGCTGCCGCGGGTGTGCCCGACGCCTTCGGAGCAGCTCGGGCGGAGACACTCCAGCTCGCCCGATCGATCGCCTCGCTACCTGTACCGGTGACGATCGACATCGAATCAGGCTGGTACACCGACCACGGTGAACTCGCCGACCTTGCCTGCGAACTCTGGGAAATGGGCATCGCGGGGGTGAACGTCGAAGACGGGAGAGGCCCCACGCTTGCAGACGCTGCCAAGCATGCCGAGGTCGTCGCCGCACTCAAATCCGGTGCGCCGCCACTGTTCGTCAACGCCAGGACCGACACCTGCTGGTTGCACGTTGACGAAGAATCAACCAATGATCGCGCACGCCGCTATATCGATGCTGGAGCGGACTGCATTTTCGTACCCGGAGTCGACGACGAGTCTCAGATCGCTGACCTCGCCGCCACATTGCCAGTGCCGCTGAACGTGCTCGCCGGCATCACAGTGAGCCGCCTCGGAGAGCTCGGAGTCCGCCGCGTTTCCACCGGGTCGGCTCCATACCGGGCCGCCCTGACTGCAGCCCTCGACACCGCAGTTTCAGTAGCGAACGGAAGCACTAGTCCGCGTATCCTCGGGTATGACGAGATCAACAGTCTTGCTGCCCGGCCCACGAATGGGACCCGATGACCTACGATCATTCGACTTCTGGCTCTTCAGGTGGCGAAAGACAACCGCACCACCGACCGCTAGTTACAGGCTGAGGATCGTGGCCACATCAGAGGAGAAGCTAGCTAAGCGTTCACCGTTGATGCGATCGGGGCCGTATACCTCCGACAACCAATCGCGGGCGTCCTCGAAACTGTATGGCCCGAGAGAAGTCTTGTAATCGGCAAACTCGGACTGTAGCTCCCGCCAATCCGTCGTGCTGCGCTTCACCAAAAGCAAAGCGTGCTCGAGGATCACGACGTGGAAGAAGCCATCAGAAGCCATGAACTTGATGATGCCACCCGCGTCAACACGTAACGATCCGCATCCCGGAGTCCTCAGTTTTCGACCGTCGAAAACTCCAAACTTCAGCCGCTGTTGACACTCGACCCCGATAGAACGCCGTGAGCGCCCCCGAAAGTGACACTCGACGTGCTCAAAGAGCAGATGCGCTCCGACATCGCGGCCGCACGTCAGCAGCCCGTCGTCAACGGGACCTCGCCGGGGAAGTTCGTCGGCCCCCTAGCGTGAAGACCAGTGATCGAGTCAGCCGACTAAACACCGTGCACGCCGCTCCCTCCAGGCGTCGAGCCTTCACCGCGTCGCGCATCTGCCGCGCTCTTACCGCCCAGAGACGAACGGAAAAGTCGACAGACTTAACCGCACTTGGCCGCCGAATGTGACCACGCCAACACCTACCTCAGCGACCAGGCCAGAGCCGACGCCTCTCCCGCTGGCTCCACCACCACAATCGCCACAGCCCGCACCGGAATCGGCGGCCAAACGCGCTCAGACCACGACCACAACCTCACCGGGAACCACAGCTAGTGGTCAGCAGTCCCTGGGAGCCTCCCGATTCGGGATAGCGCTCAGGTGTTCTTGCCTTCTCGCGGGCTATCGCAGAACCCGCGCGCACAGAACTACCACATAATTTCCGGCGCGCGTCATAAAGGCCGAGTTGGCGCGTCGCCTAAGGCAAAACCTGTAACGCACATTTGGTCTACCCGAAAGTGGCCCCATGCTACGTAACCTCACGATCCCCGTGTTCGTCCTCGCATCCCTGGAGCGAGGGTAACGAACGTGACACACGGAACAACTGCTGATTCGATGGCGAGCGTGTCGTTCTACATTCGCGCCTCAGACCGGGCCCGGGCACGCAACGCCTATCGAGGGACCGCTGAGGTCGAGACGGACCACTCGTGGTCCGATTTCCTAACCAAAGCGATCCTGCAGGAGGTCAGCCGCCGCGAGCAGCTCCACAACGCGGGTGAGCCGTTCGACGGGTCGGATGAGCCACTACGCCCTGGGCGCGGCAACCGTCGAGGTTTCGCCTGCAGACCCCTCCCACATTGAGAACGCTCGACTGATGACCCAGGCACAACCGCAGATCGCGCTGCACTTACATTTCGCTGGCACCGCCCGGCACGCGATGCTGTTTTACCAGCACGTCTTCGGCGGCGATCTCACGGTCGACGGGTTCTCGGACTTCAACGCTGGTGAACCCGGAGCTGAACTCGATCATGTGCTCCACGCCACGCTGTACACGCCGCTCGGCTTCACCATCTCAGCCTCTGACAGCGTTCAGGGTTTGACGCACACCGCACGTGAACACTTCGCGTTGTCCCTGAGCTCGCAAACCATCACCGAGTTGACACCCTACTGGGATCAGCTCTCTGCTGGCGGACGAATCATCTCACCGTTCGTCCAGACACCCATCGGCGGCTATACCGGGGTCTGCATCGACCGCTACGGCGTCACCTGGATGCTCGACGTGAACACAACCGTCTCAAACGCAGCGCCGGCAGTCAGGCCGTAAGCGCTCTCGTAAGCCTCCGGTCCACCACCACAACGCGACCGCAGCTGAATTCCGCCGCCTCTGGCCTTCCGTCATGTTTCTGCCCTTTCGCTGTCTCTCAGGCAGGGAAGCGGAGTGGGGAGTGATGCTCATGTCGCCACGTTCACACCGGCGGTTACGTTCGGGAGGCAACCGCGAGGTATACGGAAGCGGGAATGAGGTCACGGTGAAGACGCGAAGGCCAGCTCGGAATCGGCGTGGCACAACGTGACCTCGTATCGTGTGCTCCTGGCCGCCGGGGCGCTAGCGGTCACCGCGGTGGCACTCTCCGCGTGTTCGTCGCCGACGCCTGCGCCGACGTCCGGCGCTGACTCGGCGACAATCGCTTTCACGGTGGCCGCCCAGATGAAGGAAGATGTGGTCGCGGACGTGCCGGACTTGCATTTCGGTTTGTGCGGAGCTTTCGACCTCGACAAAACGTCAGCGACCTCATCGGTCACACCCACGAACGCCAGCACGTCAGCCTTCAGCGTTGTCGTCTCGGCCAACTACGCGGCAACGGATGACTCGTCGGGAGAGACGCTTGTGCGACTAGTCCGGTGGCGGGTGGTGGTTGCTCCGACAGGCAGGATCGGCGAGCAGACGATCACCACGACGAAGGCGTCCGGGACCGTGGAAGACAACTGTCCTCAGACCATGGGTGGCGTCCCGACGCTTCAGGTGAACGTCGGCCGGCGGCAGTGATACACGGGATGGAGTATCGATGAATCGCCGACGACTGGCCGGCCTGTGTGCCGCGATCGCGGTGGCGTTCGCCGCACTTGCCGGTTGCACCGCCACGCCTGAGCCGTCAGCGTCCCCGACGCCCTCTATCGCCGGAGCTGACTGCATCGTAGGCGTCTGGATGGCGGATTCCGGTCAGGTGCAGCGCCTGCTCGACGGGGTCACAGCGAACGGCGATTTTCCGCCCGTCGCGGTCGGTGCCGGGGCGTCGTACTCGTTCACGTTCGCCTCAGAGGGCGCTCTCAACGTGTTCGACTTCGCTCCGGGCGTCCCCGTCACGGCTGCGTGGGACGGAACGCAGCGGACCGCGTTGCTGGGCGGTCAGCTCTGGGGGACGTACAGTGCGTCTGCCGACACCATTGCGATGGCTCCGCTGAAGGACGCTCTGGTGGCGGCGAATGGGGACGACAGCCCCGCCGGCGCACAGTTCGCCGCAGCAGCCAAGGCGACGCTCGCTGGTGCCCCCACCCAGGTCACCTCCTATCGCTGTGCCGGTAACAAGCTCGCCCTCGGCGTGAACGCCAACGGCACGGACTCGACGTTCACGCTGAGCCGCAAGAAGTCCGGCGAATGATCGTCTCTCATTCCGACAAGGCTCGCCGAGAGCCGTCTCAGTTGCTTTCTTCCACTGCGACGAAGGGGTTCACATGACATGGAATGAACACGCGGCGATGCTGGTACTGGCGCAGGGTCGCTCGGTGCGGATATGACGAGTGCGCACGAGGCTCCGCGTCCGCAACGACTGTCAGGCGCTAGCTCTACCGGGACGGTGGGGTTCGTTCAGTCGCACGCGGCGGTGCTGGCCGCGCTCGTCTTCGGCGCCGGCGTCTGTCTGCTCGTCGCCGGGCTGCTGACTGCCAGCAGCGGCCTCTATCTGTCGGGGCTGATCCTGGCCACAGCGGTCGTTGCCGGAAGCTGCGTCTTCTGGCTTCGTCGGAGAATTCGGTGGCTGCGCTGGGCAGCGGGCGTTGCCGTCGTCGCCGTGCTGATCGCGGGCGGCGTGATCGGGCCTCAATTGGCTCTGGCGGCGGACTTCGACGGCGTGAGCGTCCGATGGGATGTTACGGCAGCCGGCGATCAGAGCTTCAGGCTGAGCCAGCCGGTCCAGGTCGATGACGTCCTGGTTGTGCCTGGCATCGCGCGCGATCGGGTGCTTTCCCTGCGCGACGGTCATCAGATCGCGGAGATCGAGCAAGGTCAGGACTTCACGATCGCTCAGGCCGACCACCGAATCGTGGTGATGCCGCGGAGCGGTAGTGCGGGCCGGGAGGTGAGTCTGTACGACACCGCCGGGAAACGGCTCTGGACGAAGCCAGGTACCTCGGCTCTGGCGTACTCCGATGGCGTCACCGTCGTGGAGAATGCGTCGGCCGGGCTGAGCGAGGTCACCGAGACGGCCTATGCCGATGACGGGGCTCAGGTGTGGCAGCGGACATCGACCGCCGCGGTGGTTGGCATCCCGACGTTCCAGCAGCAACCGGCCAGGAACATGGACAAGGGAACCGTTCTTCCGACCATGGCCGCATGGAAGCAAGGCGCGGTGGCCCTGCTCGTAGACCCGGTCACCGGTCGGGTCGTCGAGCAATTCGGCGATAACGCGGCCTTCATCGGAGTGGTGGGCGGCGCAGCCATCGCCGTCGTCGCCAACCCCGACCACCTGACTAGCACCGTCACTGTCTCCTGGCCGGGAAGCGGGACGTCAGACATCGAGCAGATCGGCCCCGGTACCCATCCCACGGCGGCGATCGGAAGGTATGTCTTTTTCGACTCGCAGCTCAGCGGCCCTGGCATGCTCGACGTCGGTCAGGTGCCCTCCGCGTACACCGCACAGCAACGAGCCCTGCAACAGACCGTCATCGGCCAGGGCGCACCAGCGCCGAGCGGTCGGTTCACGCATCCGCCGGACACGGCGGGGGAGCTCGGCCGGACCTCCACCTCTGGGGCGGTGATCTCCGGTCAGACCTGGGACTCGACCTCCAGGTGGTGGCGCTCGGTGACCCGATCGGATGCGTGCCGGGAAGCGATCGGCGGTCGAACCGTGATGATGACCTGCGCGCTGCCGCGAACGAATCCGCTTGACCCGTCGGTCGGCTATCGCCGCCAAGACGTCAGCAGTGCCGGCATCGACGAAACCGTTGACCGAGACGTCGACCAAGACGTGGCGGTCCTCTCGTTGGTCGACGGCACCGAACACGGGCACGTCCGCGTCCACTCCCTTTCGGACGCAGTCGCGGTCGGAGACGGGTCGGCGGTGGTCTTCGCCGACGACACGATCCGGCTCGTCGGCCGAGCATACGGGAACTCATGAGTGCGGTCCCATTTGCGAAAGCGGCCACCGTCAACGTTGCAGCTGCCATCGCGGGAACCGATATTCAGCGAGGGGCAAGCTGGCCGTGCCCTCCGTCTTCCCCGACGTGTTAGCGCGTCTGCGCGAGGCGAGCGATATGGGCTCGAAGCTCGGCGCGAAGTCCATCGTGCCGAACTCCCAGCCGCGTTCGTGAATCGACCCAGTTCTCCCGCGGGTAGAGCCACACCGGACCGCCGATGCGATCGGCCGGCTCCCAGTCGTAGCGGGGCCACACGTGAGCGTGCAGAAAGGGATCGGTGTTGCCGAGGATTTCGATATTGACGCGACGGAATCCACTATCCCGGGCTCGACAGGTGACCTCCACCGCCTCGGCCAAGATGTCAACATCACCGAGAAAGTTGCGCCGCTCGATCCGCGACAGATCGGTAAGTCGGTCGACACCAGGGCGGTCCACGAGCGCAACGGAGTACCCAGGAAGGAACTGCACGTCGCCGATGACCGCGAAGCTCGCGGAAAGGCGGTTCAATACCGTCGGATTTCGGCCAGCGACGGCGGCTCCGATCCGGTCCCATTTCCAATCGTCCATGCCACATAGGCTATGCAGCGCGATCGAGTTTCCAGCACCTGTCGCGGGGGCGGTAGTGTCGCGCGCTCATAATCGGCGCACATGCGACGCCCGAGAGGTCGTCCTTGTGTTTTTCCCCGTCCAGGCGGCGCCTGGTAACTCGGGGCCCCCGGGGGACTTCGAAAACAGAATTGTTCCGACCGCCTACGAGTCGCGCGCCAATCGAAAGGGGACTCGAAATCCCACTCGCAACTCGCAACCGTTTCAGTGCGTGATCCGCCCGATTCATGTCGCTTGCCTCCGATCCCGATCAGGTTCTGCAGCCTAGCCGCGACCGCAACACCGTCATTATTCGCGGTTTGCAGACTCCATTTCATAGGGGCGCGCCCAGCGACAGCGGCGCGGGAGAGGGCACGATGGGCACGAATCGAAGTCCAGAAGCCTCGCTTCGCGAGAGCCGAGGGGCCGGACCTGGGAAGGACGACGGGAAGATCGAACAGGTTCCGCTCCCAACACGAACAGGCCCGAGGGTACCGCTTTCGGTCTTCACAGGGACCGAGGTCGAATTCGTCCGATGGGAACACACGAGGAACGGTTGGGACTTCCAGCTCCTGCGCGCCGTCTATCGAGGACGCACCAAAAGCGATTGGCACGTTGAAGTCGATCTGCAGCTCATCCGGCTCCCGCGAACCGACTGGCAGCTCTGCATCACGTGATCGAGACCCGAGATGAGTCGGGTCGTCGCTGCGCGGAGGAACCGCACGCCGTCGACGGCGGCTCAGCCACAGAGCGTGTGAATCGAGTAACCGCCGCCGACCGGCTGCGAGTTGATGATGATCTGGGTTGCGTAACCGGCCACGCCGGAACTCCACAGCTTGTCCTGGCAGGCGATGAACTCGACGCCGCCCTTCGTCAGTCTCGGCGTCGCACTCTGATCGGCTGCGATGGTCGCCTGCGCGTCGAGCGCCCACTTGCGGACAGCGGTCACGTCCGTCTGCGACTGGCTGACGACGTCCGTGCAGACGCGAAATAGCGGGTCGAGCTTCTTTCCGATGATCCCACTGCACTGCAGGTAGACAACGCCGCCGTTGTCTGCGTAGGCGATGACGAGCTCACGAGCGGACCGTAGAGGCGCGGTGAGGACGCGTTTGTCGTAGACGGCTGCATTCACGAACGGCGTCAGCGTCGCGCCATCGTCCTGCAACGCCAATCCGAGAGCGGCGGCAGCGGCGCGACCGGTATCGACAGAGGTGCAGGGCAGCTTCGGACTGACGACCACCGCCCTACTCGCTGGAAGCTCTGGGCAGTCCGCCTTCGGCGACGATGTCGGCGAGGGTGCGCTCGATGTCGTCGTGACATCGGTCGGCCCGTTCGCGCAGCCCGCCAACAGCGCAACGGATAACAGCAGCACGGAGGCGAGCGACCATGCCGTCCTCCCACGGACGTTGGATGTGCGTTTCGACACGTGGGTGATCATGATGTACTCGTTCCCGTATCCGCGCTCTCAGTAGTAGCGCTTGCGACCGAACCTAGCGACAGGTGAGACAGAGCTGACATGGGCACCACTGCCCATGTCATCGGCTCACTGAAGAGACAGCGCACCCGCGCCACAATGACGCGTCCAGCGCGAGCCGGCGGGGCGAGTCGAGATGCGTCGAGCGGGAAAGTCTCAGTCGGCTTCGCGTCGTCTCCGTCGGGCGGCAAGGACCGTGAGGAGTCCGAGCAGGATCAGGGCGAGCCCCCGGTCCGCCGTCCATACCGACTGACGCCGTCCCGTGTCAGGCAGCACCGTCGTGTTCGTCGATGGCGCGGGCGTTGCGGGCGAAGCTGGTGGTGTGACGGGGAACCTCTTGGTGACGACGACCCCGGCCGTGACGGGCGAACTGCTCGAAGATGCCGAAGATGTCGACGCGCCGCTGCGCTGGAGCTGCGACTAGGGGAATGATGGAGCATCTGTGGATTGGGGCTTCGATTGCGGGCAGGGTGCACGCGGTCGAGCTACTGAGCGGAGGATCCCGATGACCTTGAGCATGTCGCCTGTGCCGTGGGGGCGGCACCCTGTCCCCGGGATCCCGGTCCCGCCTTTCCGCAGCGAGAATGAGCGAGAGTTGTTCATAAAGGGCCTGCAGACCTGGGTGGCGTTTCTTGGTCAACCCAGTGGGCCCGGGTTGGACGGCTTCGCGTTGTCTCAGCTGCTGCAGTCGCACTTCGAAGAGGCATGCGCACCCGGAGCAGCCAAGCCATGGCCGCTGCCGGTCGTGACGCTTCGCATCGCGATCTGGACGTACTTCCCGGCGCCATGGACACCGTTCAGCATCGCTACCGCGATCGCGGAGGCTTTTCCCAACTCGACGCTTCGAGTCGTCGGCAAGAAGATTGTCTGGGGGCTCGACCCAACTTTCACTGCCGCGCGAAATCGCGACGGCTCCTGGACGGTAACGCGATCCGAACGCGGGACAGATGCTATCGACGCGACCGCATCCACCGGGGATGACATGGTCCTCCTGCTGGAAGAGCACCAGCATCGCGGCCCGTTTCCGTACGGCTGGGTAACCGACACCACCCTCGAGGCCGCTCTTGAACCGATCGCGGATCGGACAAGAACGGCCTGGCAAGGATATGCGCAGCTGCCATACATCGCGGACTGGCCGACCCTCAAGGCGTCACGCTAGAACTGGTCAGGTGCGCGAGCACCTAAAGCGACGTCGACGCCGAGTCGACATGTGTGAAGCATGGGAGCCACGACTCGCGACTTCGCGCTCGCGTCGTCCTCTGGCGACGTTGGCCAGCGGTCGTGCGTCACTTATCCAACCCGTCATATATTGCCTCGCGGTTCGTCACTCATTGGAGACCGCAGCCAAGCAGCCGTCTGGAGCGCCGCTCGCTGAGGCAACGAAAGGGTTCAGGACATGGAACGCACACGCGGTTGGGTGGGCTCGAGACCGGACACTCGGACGCGCTCGGGCATTCCCCGCCCTGCCTTCGTCGAAAAGACCCCACCTCTCGATTGGCACCGCCTGGTCAATGACGACCTCCGGATGGGTGACCTAGAAGCTGTCCACCCTCCGAAGCCGCCGGAGCCAAACGACTGCGAGTCGACAGAAGCGTGGTTGATGTCGTTCGTTCCCGACCGAGCCAGGTGAGAAATAGTCATGATTACCTTCCGGGTGGGTAGACAGAGGTGTTTGATACTGAAGGCCGCACACCGCGGCAACGAGAGGCGGTCACCGTGAAAGTGCTGGCGTTCATCCTGTCTGTTCTCATCGGCACCGCGTTGGTCACAGGGGGAACTGTCCTCATCGCCACCCTGTCGCCAGCTCACTCGCTTGGTCTCGACCTTCTCGCGGTCTTCGCGCTCACTGTCCTCATTTTCGGGCCGCTTCTCTTGGGTTCATTGACGTCGTATTGGGATGTGCGTGGATCCGAGGGGAGTCGCGTCTACTTCCGGCGATTCCTGTGGATCGTGCTGGGATTCGAGGCGCTTGCGGGCGTGGCAACGATCGCCTTTTCGGTCGTGGTGGGGACACCGATCTGGATTGCGATCCTGTTCATAGCAGGCGGGGCGGTGCTCACACTTATCGCCCTCGCTGTGGGGCGCGCACTGCTCCGACACGAGCAGGCGAACCCTCGACCGGATGAGCCGTGGCGTCCGGTCAGTCGGCAGGAAGTGCGTCGAAAGGTTCTCATCATCGCCGTGACGTTCGTCACGGTCTTCGCCGCCGGGATAGGGGTGTTCGGTGTCCTCCTGTCCAGTGACAGCGACGGTGCCTCCGCTATCGGCAGCCAAATCGCCTTCGCGTTCCAGTTCGCCACCGTCAGCGCAGCCCTAGCGTCGATCATCGTCTCCGTACCGCTGAACCGTCGACTACGGAGCACTGTCAGTGGCGACCTCGGCACGATTCGAAAAGTCGCGAAGGTCGTTCTCGGGAACAAGAAGATGGAGCTCGACGAGACTGAACTGGTCGCTGCAGCGAAATACGCAACGATCATCCCGACCGTGCTCGGCTTCATGCTCAGTTACCTGACGCTTCTTTACCTTGGCCTTGGACTCCAGCAGGTCAGACTGATCCTGGAGGGACGCGACGAGCCGTTCAATATCGGTTTCACCGTTCTTCTGATCGCTCTGCTCGCGTTCTTCATCCCGTACTACACAGTGCGCATCCGACGCGCCCGCACGTATGCCCGCGACCACGCTACAGTGCTCACCGCGAGCTACCGCCCGAGCTGATCGGTCCCGGCGTCGGCTTGGGGCGCGATGACGCCTCGATCAACGAAGTACCGCTGAGCATTCGACCCCGCCACCAGGTCCGGATTGCGGCGAACCCACCCTTCGATGACCGCCATCGCCTCATCGACGTGCGTCAGGCCGCCCTGTAGCACGGCGCGGAGCGGATAGCGTCCGCCCGCGTTGCTGTGCACGCGCACGCGCTCGGCCTGCACCCTGAACAGTCCGCTGTGGATGGAGTACCCCTGGAAGTCGACCATCGTCAACGACTCGAACGGCAGCTCTCGCGTGCGGAAGACCGTGCGGACCGATGCACCCCTCGCGCTGAACGTCTGCTTCTGCAGCAGGAGGAAAAGCGCCAGATACGTCAGCGCGAATCCGACAGGGGTGACGATCACCCAGAGGGCCACGACCCCAGCGACGTTCGCGTGCATCGACCGGATCGGCCAGTCGGCTTGGCCCGTCATGACGGACATCGCTGCCGCCCACCAGATTCCGACCGCGAACATCCCGATGCCGGCCGCGCCGCCGAAGCGTAGAGCGGGTTTCACGCGAACCACGACCTCTCCCTGGGGCCTCATCCGATCCTTCTCCATCCCCTGCGCACGCGACTCCACACCAAATAGTGCGCTGATGGCCGCGTCCGCTGAGCGGACGCGGCCATCGGAATCAGACGTCCTTGACCGGGGCGTCCGGCGCGTTCTTGCGAACGGACTCAATGCCGTTGATGGCGGATGCGCGGGACTCGTACGCCTCGGAGGCCGCGATCACCTGCCCATTAGAGGCCTTCAGACGGAAGCGGAACTTCCCGGCCTTATCTGTGTACAGCTCGAACGTCCCGGCCATTACTGGTCACCCACCTTCGCGTCGATGTTGCCCTTCACCGCGTCGATCTGCTCGGCGAACCTGTCGCCGGTCAGGTGGTTGATTCCACCGGCGATCGAGTCCAGAACTCCGTCCGACACCTCTTCGACCTTGTCGCTGGAAAGGAACTCGCCTGCGATATCTTCGATCCCCATCGGGTCTCCTCCTTCGGCTGACATCCAGCCGTCCGATCGACGCGGCGGGTTACCGCGCCTACCCAAGAGATGCGCGCACCGTTCAACCGTGACGCCCTAACGGCCGGGAAACATCCGGTTCGCGCAACGTCAGAGCACCAATGACCACGCGACCTCGCACTGAAGCTGGCCGCTGTCGACGAAGAGACGCACCTGATGCGTGTCCGGCAGGGCCGCCACGAGCTCTGCGCGGTCGGCGCTCGTGAAGCCCAGCTTCTGCCAGAACGGTCCTGACCTCCTCGAAAACAGCCAGACCCGACCAGCGCCGGCGTCGCGCGCCCGCTCGATCGCGAATCGGGCCAGGCCAGACCCGACCCCTGACGCGCGGAGATCAGGGGCGACCGCCACACTTCGGATGAGGGCGTGCCGGCCATCCAGGCTCAATTCGAATCCGGTACTGCCGACGATCTCACCCCGACTGCCGCGCTCAACCCACAGGTGAACTGTTGACGCGTCCAAACCAGCGAGTGTCAGATCGGCCTCGCGAAGAAACTCACGAACATCGTCGACGTCGGCACCCTGTACGCGGTGGAAGTTCATGGTTCGAGTATCTCGCCCGCGGCGCGGACGATCCAAGTGGCGCTGCAGCAGTGGCTGGTCATCGACGATGTCGTCACGCCGCGATGTCTCATCTCGGTCGTTTCTGCCGTGCACACGGTGACGGGGGAGACCCTGGTGCGGTACCGGGTCGACCGCTGGGTGCTGCAGCGGGAACGTCGGTGGCCGCTCGGCTACTACGAGCTCCTGCAGGAGGCGGTCGACGTCTACGCATACGCAGGCGTCATCGACGATCATGACCGGGGTGCGTCGTAGCCTGACAGCATGAGGATCCGCGGCCTCATCCAATCCACCGAGGTGCTCGATCTCGCAATCTCATCACGAGCGAGTCAACGGTCATACACTTCACGCCGGTGTCCCGCGTGGACAACGACGACCGTAAGCCGTTCATCCTGAATGCGATACAGCACCCGATAGTCGCCGGTTCGCACTCGCCACTCCGGACGACCCGTTAGCTTCCTGGCTGCTGGCGGCCGCGGCTGGTCAGCCAACAGCTCGATTGCCGCACCAACCCGAGCGCGAGCCTCAGGCGGAAGCTTCTTGATCGCGCGCACGGCAGCAGGCAATACCTCGATGAGATAGGTCACAGGGTGAGGCCGAGATCACGCTTGACCTCATCCCACGGAACTGCCACCTCTTCCAGGCGACTGGTCTCGTCCCACGCCGCATCCACCGCGCGAATATCCGCCAGTTCCTCGGCATCCTCCAGCAGCCGATCCAGCTGCGCTGAATCAATAACCGCCGCAACGGGCCGGTTCCGGCGCGTGAGGTAAACCGGCTCCACCCGGGCCTCATCAATGATCGACGCCAACCGGCCACGCGCATCCGTAATCGCAATCTGACTCATACAGCATAATGTAGCAACCCGTACGTTTTGACGCAACTGATGCATTCTGTAGTTAATCGCCGTTAATCGTGATCTCGTCAGCACTTTCATACTCAAGGCGGCGCGCTGATGATTAAGTGACACAAGTTCCATCTCGCGTGTCCCTCGATTTGTGAGCGGGTTCACAGGTTTGATAGGTTTCGCTCAGGAATCGCACGTGGGGGATTAGTCGAACTCGTCGCGAATGGTTGGCCGCGTTCTGCGTGGTGTCGAGTTTCGGGGTCTCATGTCGCGTCGCGTGGCGTCTTCTGCTGTGCTTTCTGTCCTTCTGACGACTGTGCTTGTGGTGTCTACCGTGACGCCCGCCACCGCCGCGCCGGAGGAGGAGGACACAAACAGTTCTTCGTCGATTCCGTCGGTGCCGACGATGGATGCTGGTGGCGACCCGGACACGGAGTCGTCTGCGCCCGCCGGGTCATTCAAGGACGCACCCCCTGTTGGTCTGCCGGAGGCGCCGCCTGCTCCAGAGCCGGTGCAGGGCGCTCAGACGGACCTGTCCGAGTTCGCGGATGGTAGCCAGCCGGTGGTCGATCGTGACGAGTTCTCGACGACGTACGAGGGTCCGGATGATTCGTTGGTGTCGGCTGTTTCGCCTACCCCGTTGAACGTGAAGGATGACAGCGGCGGCTGGGTGCCGATCGAGACGGATCTGTCGACGACGGGTCCGTGGTCGTGGCTAGGACAGGGCGGCGCTGAGGTGCAGAAGCACCCGTTGAAGCCGGAGTTCGCTGAGTACGCGGACGACGCGAACCTTCTCACGATGACGCGCGGCGACGACGCGCTGACCTTCGGCCTGGACGGCGCCGCGCATAGTGTGCTCGAGCGTGACTTGGCGCCGTGGTCGGAGGAGAAGAACCACCTCGAGTACAAGAATGTGTTCGAGAACGTCGTACTACCCAATCTCATCATCGGACCGATAGCGATTATCGTTGGTGCACTCGTGTTTCACTTCAGGCAGAAGATTCGTGATCACACGGTCAACTCGGAAAAGGCTGCTTTGGGCGATCGCGCAGGAGACCGGCTTGGTCAACTGCAGACACCGTTCTGGGTTGGCGTTGCCGGTATCGGTGGAGTTGTTGTGGGGCTAGTAATGATAGTGGGTGGCCTTTCGATCCTAGTTACGACCTAGCGACAGCCGATCGAGCGCGAGAGCTCGATATCGCGCAGTCCGAAGAACCGGGCACAACCTCTCGTCGACGCCGAGGATCTCCCATCGGTCCTCATAGAGTTCGCGGCCGATACCTCCGCCCGGACGGGCTCTGGCCGTTCACCACCACGATCGCGCGCATGGTGGAGAGAATCCCTGACTCAGCACAAGCGCAGTTCCCGCCGAGCGCCAACGAGGTAACCGTCCCGGCCTGCAGCGGCGAGTTGGGTCAGTCGGTCAACCAGACCGGCACCGACCGGGCGATGCAGCCACCGCGCGGGCGCTGATCGAGGCGCAGGTACCGGATGGGCACGACTTGTCGAATGCCTCCGGCTTGTTGTCGATAGCGGGCCCCCTTGCTAGCGAGTTTGGCGGAGAAATTGGTGCACTTGCTGGACCTCTTTTGGACGTAGCATCCGTCCTGGCAACGTCGAGTTCACTCGCAATCAGTTGCATAGGATTTGCGGCAGGAAACACATGCCGCGCCGGCGCATATGGCGTTTCCGCGTTCCCCGGGCTCCGGACAACCCCCGGAAAACACGAAATGTTCCCGTCGTATCACTGATGATCGCGCCGGAACACAAGGAAAAGAGACATGCGACTTACCCAAAGATGGACGCTTCATCTAGCTGCACTAGCCGTAGGCATACCTGCGTTGACGCGATCAATCATCGATATTCTCAATGGCAGAAATCCGTTGTCTGCGTGGCTCATCGCACTGATCGTCGTCCTCGTCCTCATCGTTGCTGCCTACCTGGGAATCGGGCTTTACGTGTCTGCGCAGAGGAGGGCCGTACTGGCGCTTAGGCCACACGCACAGACCTACTCCATCGCGGGAAAGGGTGCCACTTGGGACGCTCTCTCAGAGACAACGAACCGCGCTGCGTTGCAACCCACGTTCGGTGTTCTCGAGGTCGGGAATGACGAGTTGCGCATATGGCGCGGAACCGGCTATCCGCAACTGATCGCGTCAATCCCGTACGGTTCCCTAGCATCGATCGAAAGTGAGCGCATTCGGGATGGGTTTCGCAAGAAACAAAAGCTTGTCCTTGCGCTTAAGCGCAGATCGCACAGCGCCATCCCGATAACGGTTATCCGGCCCCACTCGCTTATCGGCAGGTCCCTATCAACTTTGGAGGTTGACGAGCTGGCTGCGCTGATTCAAGTGCGAGCAACTCACGAGACGACGTAGCCGCCAATCGGCATCGACGGCTGCCGAATCTACATTTTCACTGACGGCTGGATCCGCAGGAGGCATGAATACCCTGATTGCGTGGGGGAATGTCGGTGGCGGCCAGTAGGCCCGCGCTGCAACCACCGACACAACAGGCAGCGCGAGCCTACTGGCTCGGCTGATCAAAATTGACCTCTGACCTGGTATTTTGCGGGAACGATAACCGTCATCATATGTCTTGTAGACATTTAGGCGCTGATTGCGTTTGGCCGTGAGGGAGTCGGTGAGGGTCGCCGGGTCAAGGGCGAAGGGCCGGTCTTGTCGAGACGGCAATCACGACGATGATGCTGACGAGTGCCCCGGTGAAGACGAAAGCGGCGGCGGCCGCTATGAGGCGCCCTTCGGCGATCGGGGAACGGTCACCGGTGGTCGTGAGCTGTCTATGGTGTCGGCGATAGCGGAGATGGATCATTGCGAGCAGGATGCCGGCGATCATCACGCCGGTGAGCCCGAGAAGCGCCGACCAGGCGCCGATGAGTTCGGGCAGGGTGCGGGCGGCCACGAATGAGCCGACGAGTAGCGCCAGACCGGTTCGGCGCCAGGCGAGTGCGGTGCGCTCGGGTTGCAGGCCGGGGTCGAAAGGTGTGCTCATCGCAGCAGAACGCCCACCAAGACCAGTGTGCCCACCGCGGTGACCACGATCGTGATGACGACGGTCAGCGGCGCTGCAGGCAGGGGGGTGCCGTGCCGCAGAGCGGCCTCGGTGCGCTTCCAGCCATACCAGGCTTGGATGGGCGCAGCTGCGCCGGTTATCAAGAGCACAAGTGAGGCGGCGAAGCGGAATCCGGGGTGGAAGCCTCGAGCGCGTCGATCTGGCAAGTGACTACGCGCGTCAAGCGACACCGCCACGACTCGATGAGAACGGGAAGCGGATTAGCGGCGGAGTGTGGGAGGGCGTCTATCTACCGGGGCTGGCGATCACCGTGAGCAAGAAGCGCGCTGAAGCGCTCCTGGCTCACAGCGACATCCGCACCAAGATCGGTCGTTGCCGTACAGGGCAATGCGCGAACTCGCTTATGGGGCCCACGTCCGACCACCGCACTCACTATCTGCATTCTCGAGCGGCCGAAATGGCATTCCTCCAAAACACCCCGGAGAAGTGGCGCGCCGAGGCAGAAACCAAGCGCCTGCGACGCGCCCTGGAACTGCGGCAACTCGTGAACACCGAGTACCGTGCTCGTGGCGAACTTGAGTTGAAGACTCGCACCCTGGAAAGTCTCGTTGACGGAATCGCAGAGCACACTCGGGTGGCCGCCTAGTCATCCGGTTGGCGGTTTCACCAGGGGGAGTCCGCACCGAATGTCAGCCGCCCCTCATGCCGTGAGGCCATATCAATCGAGTTCCCGCCGGCCGAGCCGTCTTGGGCAAATTTACCTCTCGCGTGCTGGCGCCTCGATTCGTTCTCACCGTCGCACTGATTGTCATCTCGTGCGGATAACGTGCGGTTGCTCTATAGCTCTTGAGTGGGGCATTCGCGCCGGTAGCTCAGGAAGGCGGCTAGGCTCCGCATAAGGCAGTCCAGCAACCCGCTGGACTGCCACATCCCTGGGTACTCTGAGGCGATGGCATCAGAAATTCAACAATTGCCGGCCGACTACGGCGCGGTTCTCAGCGAACTCAAGCAGCAAGTTCGCGCAGCTCAATTGACCGCCCGACGCCGGGTGAATACAGAGCTGATCAGGTTGTACTGGTCCATCGGTGACACAATCCTGCGGCGTCAAGCCGATGCGGCATGGGGGAGCCAAGTCGTTTCTCGGCTTGCCGAGGACTTGCGCGCGGAGTTCCCCGCGATGAAAGGGTTCTCGCGCTCCAACTTGTTCTATATGAGGGCGTTCGCGCAGACGTGGCCCCACCGGGATCAAATAGTCCAGCAGGCTGCTGGACTATTGCCGTGGGGCCACATCATGCTCCTCCTCGACAAGCTCGAAAGCCAGGGTGACCGCGATTGGTACGCTGCACAGGCGGCCGAGCACGGCTGGTCGCGCAATGTACTCGCAAATCAGATCATGAACCGTACTCGAGAGCGGATCGGATCCTCGCCGGCGAACTTCGATACGCACCTCCAACCCACCGATTCCGAGCTTGCTCGTCAACTGGCCAAGGACCCCTACGTATTCGATTTCCTAGACCTGACCGCTGACGTTGCAGAACGCGATCTCGAGCAGGCACTTATGGACCGAATCGTCGACACGCTTCGAGAGCTCGGGAGCGGTTTTGCTTTCGTGGGGCGCCAGGTCCACTTCGATGTCGACGGCGACGACTTCTTCATTGACCTTCTTTTCTTCCACACCGAACAACTAAGGTACGTCGTGGTCGAGTTGAAGACGGGCAAGTTCGAGCCGGCTTTCGCTGGCCAGCTCGGTTTTTATGTCGCTGTCGTGGACGACAAAATGAGGCGGGATTTCCACCGCCCAACTGTCGGCATTTTGATCTGCGGCGATCGAAACGCGCACACCGTCAGATACGCATTGGGCCGGATCGGAGCGCCGATGGCCGTCTCGACCTATACCTATGACGCGTTACCCGCGTCGGAACGAGAAGTTCTTCCCGATGCTGACCAAATAGCGGCCGCACTCGACTGGGCGAGTATCGATGATGTCGGCCACTAATACGGCTGATGCCGAGCAAAGTCGAAACATAACTCTCGTTCATCAGGGCTCCGTAACCCGGTTTGGGGGGCCCTGTGGGCCCTCCCTGCCGGGTTCCCTGCCGCACACTGGAGAGCAGCAGGAGTTACCGGGAGGACGCGTGACTGCAAAGCCAGCGGACAACGCACCCAACAAGCGTCTCGGACGCTCGCTTACCAGAGTGCATCAAGCGGAGTCTGTCATTCCGCACGATATTCGACCCCATCTCGAGACCCTTCTCACGGCGGGCAGCGCGATGGACTTTATCTCGCGCATCCATGGCCAGGCTCATCTCAACCCTGCAATGATCACTACCTTCGCTCAGCAGGCGAAGATTGGACGACCAACCCTTATGGGCGTTGTTCTGCCTGCATTGAAACGGGCGAACATCGCCGACTACACACTCAATAGCGACGAGCTGGCCTCCGTCGTGGAGTTTCTAGGCGTCACAGGGACCCTCGTAGAGCAGGCATACCGCCTTTTGCTGGAACTCAAGCCGTCGCGGGAAGAGCATGTCGTATTGCACTCCGTGGAGGTCGCATCCTTTGCTCCATTGACTCGTACTCAGCACATCGAACAGCTGGTTCGTAGGGGATTCAGCGAACAAGAGGTCAAGCTAGGACTGGACCTAAGCATCGCTGCCGGACTCAACAAGCGGATCCGGTCGTCAGAGCTGAACGAAGACGTCATTTTCAACCCGTATGTGTGGGAGGCGGGAACCCTTGATGTTGCGACATTCATGGCGAAACTACCCTCGAACGAACGCGATGTGCTGCTCGGCATTGTGCAGAAGGCCGCGCAAACTCCTGGTCTAGCCTTGCCGCGATTCACTGAAGCGAGCCCGGGGGTCTTGGGGGCAGCGAGAAAAGTGGGTCTTCTGCAGGCGGCGACCGTCAAGTCAACGTCTAGAGGAATCCAAGAACAGACGTACGTATTCGCACCGATGTCGGACGCCGAGGACGATCGCCTCGATACAACAGAATCTCTGCATCTCAGAAAGCTGTTCGTCGCCCATATCTTGTTCGGTCATCAGAAGGCTGGGCTGGAGGGCGGCCGAATTATGGACCCTATCGTTCTCACAAGCGCTCTCCTGGGAAGGGGTCGGATAGGGCCGGCCACGAACATTGGCACGGACTATCACCTCCTTGAGACGCACGGCATAGTTCGCGTCGAAGAGTCTGCCGGGGGACGCGCATACTTGCATTTGGTCAAGGACGAAATCGTCCGCGGCGGGCTTGGATGGCTACGCTCGACCATGCCCAGCGGTGGGGCTGGTGAACCTGATCTGAAGTTGCTCCGCTCCCCATCGATGTTCACCAACCCAGAAGCGGAGCGAGCGCGGCTATCGGACGACCCGGCCGCACTTGAAGTCGCACACGCAGTAGTCCTAAGACTTCGAGAGGAGGCAAAGAGTGCCACAAGGCAAGACCGTCCCTTTGACCACCGGTGATGATCTGGAGTTGCGCGTCGCGCAGGTGCGATTCTGGGAGGGCTACTTCGTCCGATCGGGGATCGACCTACAAACCCAATATGGCGCCTCCGTCATTCAAGTAACTGATCTGGACCTCCTCGCTTTCAGTTTTGGCCCCCACCTCGAGCCTCGAAAGACGATCGGCGAATCGAAGAGTGGCAGCGGTCGCAGCGCACCAAAGCCCCTGGACAGGATCGTGTGGCTTCGCGGGCTGCGCGCACTAGTGTCAGCGGACTCGGCCGAGCTCACCATCAAGGGCACGGCAACCCGACAGGTCCGAGACCTGGGACGTCAGCTTGGGGTCACCGTACAATCAATGGCTGACCTCAAGGCGCGCGAAGATGCTGTGCAACTGAAGGCTGTGGCCGGTGTCGGTGCATATGGTGTCGAGGCGGTCGAGTTACGGGAGCGTGTCAGAGTAATTTCGCAGTCAGATCCAGTTCTGCAGTCAGCCTACAAATTCGTGCGATCGACAGTTTGGTTTCTTGACCCGTTCGCGGCCGCCAAACAGACGATTGGGCTGCTATCGACCCTTACCATGCGTTGGGTTCCGAAAGTCGAGGACGACGCAAATAGGGCCGTGCGATGGCTCATCGCGGAATCCGTTTCGGTGTTAGGGCTGAACATCCTGCTGATCGCCTCCCAGATGCAGCCGATGTCTCCCAAGGAATTCTCGGAACTGATTGAGGAACGACTCTCAGACGGACTAGTTCCTGCGGCGAAGATGAAGGAGTTGTCGAAGAGGATCGATCGGTATGTAGCCGGCTTGCTGGCAGCGGCCGACGCTCCTACTTCTATTCGAGCAGACGCGATGGGCGCGTTCTTCCCCGAACCCCCTGACTTTGCAAGTTCACTGGCTGAACTCGCAGTCCGGTTCGCGCGCGCACACAATGGCGCAACACTCCCGCGCCGAATCGAAATGTTGATGCACGAGCGTGTCGCTCGGGGCCGTCAACCCTCGTCTGAGGTGGCTGAGCGCCTCGGATTGGCCGAGATCCCGACCGAAATCTCTGCTTTCGCCGCCTTCCTTCGTCGCTTCACCGGATTGACTGCCGATATCAGTAGCGCGTTGACCAGCCCCGTAATACCGGGCGCGGGGCGGACAGCTGCTGCGATCGGCAGTCAAGTCACACAGCCCTCTAGGCGGCTAGGCGACGACACTCTCAGTGTCTTCGAATCAGAACCAACCGAAGATTGACGGCGACGCTCCGTAACGGCTGAAAGAGTTGCGCGTTGCATTGTCGGGCGGGGAAAATTCGCGACGCCCAATTCGCGGAAAACGAAGACGCGGCCGCGAGGTCAGCGCCGTCGATTGCGGCACCTTGCGCATTGCCTTCGCGACATCTCGGGATGTGATTTTCAGTGTGATATTATCACGGGCATGGTCACATTTGACACTGAGTCGCTCCTAAGCGAATTCGCTCCAATTTCCCGAGTGCTGAATCGGGAACTCAGCCGCGCTGTCACCGATGTGGATGTTGCTCTCGGGTCAGGTGGTCTCGACCTGCCAGTCCGCGTCTACTCGACGCCCCGCACGCACCTGACCAGGGCGGTGGCCCATCGTCTCATTGGACAGGCGGAAGACTTGCGTCCGTGGGAGCTCAACCCATTCGCGGGACCGAACACGCCGATCCACCTCTACAACGGACAGGGCATGACCACTGTCCGGGTGCTGCACGCCCATGTTCCGGCTTTCGTGCCTTCCCCGGGTTCAAATCACACCCGGCGAGCGTTCTATGTGAATACGCCGTTGGACTCGCTCGAGGCGGTGCCGGCGTTGATCCAGCAGCAGAATTTTCTAGTCCTGTGGAATGAAGACCCGCACACGGGCGAGGTCAACCTCCGATTGGCGCACACCACGGGTATTTGGAAGCACGGCGGCGAGCATCAGTGTGATCTCATCATGGACATGCCCTCGGACGAGGAAGAGTACTTCGGCACGCGATTCGAGCCGGCCGACGAGGACGAATTCGACAAGTACCTGCTCCCCAATGAATTGGAAATTGATGAAGAAGATGGAGATGTCGGACTTTCGTCCTGAGCGCCTGCAGGCCGCCCGCACCCTTCTGAACGTCACCCAGACTCAGCTCGCGGATCAAGCAGAGGTCAAACAGTCGCTCATTTCGATGATCGAGTCGCATCAGCGGCCGTTCACGCCCGAACTCGCGAAGCGTTTTGCCGCCGAGCTGAATCTGCCCATCGAGTTCTTCAAGGCGCGTCCACGCAATATCCCTGCTGACTCCCTAATGTTCAGAAAGCACAAGACCGCGAGCGCGTCGTTGACTCAGCAGACGCGGGCGCACTTCCAGGAGGCTTTGCGAGTCACTGAGGATCTGATCCACGAGACGGGATACCCCACGCCACGGCTTCCTATCGTCCAGGATGAAGAGGGCGAACTGACCGTGGAGCGAATAGAGGCGATCGCCGCTTTGACCCGCCAGGCACTCCGGCTGGATCTAGTCGCACCAATTCCGAACGTCACTCGAGCCCTGGAGCGCGTGGGGATCGTGGTGGTTCCGTTGATTCTGGCGGGAGCCGACGACGCCGCCGAACAGATCACTCCCGGCCATTTCGGCGTCTCGTTCTGGAGCGGCCCCGGAGCCCCTGGGCTAGTAGCGTACTTTCCTGGATCGTCCGCTGACCGCGACCGATTTACCCTGGCGCATGAATTGGGTCATGCGGTTTTGCACTCACACCGGCAGTCGTCGGATGCTGAGGGCGAAGCGAACCGGTTCGCCGGGGCGTTCCTTGTGCCAATACCGCGCGCTCGAGAGCTCTTGAATGAAAGCACCACTCTGCGTTCGCTGGCGATGATTAAATCCGAGTTCGGAGTGTCCATTCAAGCACTGGTCATGCGGGGAACTCAGGCTGGCCTAATCTCTAAAGACCGCGGACAGACCCTGTTCCGTCAGATCTCTTCACGCGGATGGCGTACCAAGGAGCCGGTTGAAATTGGTGCCGAAACACCCAAGCTCCTCCGACGCCTCCTTATCGAGAACTATGGGACAGATTTTGAGCGCGATCCGCGAGTAGAGCACGAAACCGCCCTCCCATTGATGATGCTGCGTGCCCTCGCGCCTAGCTCAACTAGCAGGCGATCGCCGACCGCCCCGGTTGTTGATCTTGCTTCGCGCCGATCGACGGCCGGCTCGCGCAGACAAGGCGCCTTTTAGATCGGCTGTAGCCAGGCTGACAGCGGGGTGTAGCTATCGCCGATAATATCTATTATGTCAGTTAGTATCGGGTGTACTAGCAAAATCTGCAGATACACCCTCCCCTGATACCGCGACTGGCATGTGCCCGATTTCGCGCTGACCAGGTCTTTTGAACGCTCCTCTCTAGGCGAGGGCTGTCGCCCTGAGGGGATCTTGCGTCTCGTGAGGAATGTCATCTGATCTGCGTTTTCTCGGACGTTGGTTGCAGGATTCGCACTTTGTCTGCAAGATTTGCATTCGATGAGGTGCGTTCGTGAGTGACGAATTCGGTCGGCTGAGTTGGCTGCCGACTCCTCAAGTGCGGGCCGATCCGGATGCGTTTCTCGGTGAAGTGCTGACCGGTTGGAAACGGCAGCAGTTGGCGAACAATTTCGGCGTGAAGACGGTGCAGCGTCGAACAGCGGCCGTGCTACGAATGGCGTCGTTCGTCGGCTCCTACCCCTGGGAGTGGCTGCCAGGTGATGCGGATGATTTCTTCGCACACCTCCGCGGTGTCGAGAACCTGGCCCACCAGACCGTTCGGGCCTATCAGGGCGACGTGAAACTGTTCCTCGATTACGCCGGCGACCCAGCCTATGACTGGAACGAGAGCTGCGGCCGCCTGTTCGGGACCGTGTTCTCGCAAGTCGTCACAGACCTGAACCGGAGCCGGCACCGGCAGGAGACGCCCGAGGCATCCATTCGCCCCTTCAGCGTTCGCGAACTGCAGGAGTTCTTCGACCTGGCTGACCTGGAGCCCGAGCGCGTTCTCCGAGCGGGCCGCCGCGGCGCCTTGGCCGCCTGGCGGGACGCGATCGCCTTCAAGACCCTCTACGCCTGGGGCCTGCGCCTGAACGAGATGCGAAACCTGATCGTCCCGGACTTCTCACGCAACATCCGCACCCCAACCTTCGGCGAATGGGGCGTCCTGAGGGTTCGGATGGGCAAAGCGATGAAGGGCTCTCCCCCGAAACAAGGGACCGTGCTCACCGTGTTCGACTGGTCCGCCGACATGATCGACCACTGGGTTCGCACCGGACTTCCCCGCTTCCGCCTCGAGCGCGCCACACCCTTGTTTCCTACCGAGACCGGCCAGATGCTGGATCCGCGCAATCTGCGTCGGAAGTTCCACCAACTCATCGACGAGCTCGGCTTCGCACCAGGCCTGGACCTACACTCCTTCCGGCGCAGCTACGCCACCAACCTGCAGCTCGAGCTCGGCATGGACGTCTCCTTCGTCCAACTGCAGCTCGGCCACGAGCATGCATCCACCACCTCGATCTACACCGTCGCCTCCCCCGACTACCGTTCCCGGCAGCTGAACCGGATCCTCACCGGGACGCTCGAGCGAAGCGGTGTCACACTCCCCCGCCCCGACCGGAAGGACCCACAATGAAACGCCAAGTGGAATATCAGTGGCATGTTCGGGAGTTGATGGCCCGAACCGGGATGCGTAACAGCCGCGACCTCGTCGGCCCACTCCGCGATCGCGGGATCACATTGTCCGAGTCGCAGATCTACCGGCTGGCGATGCAGGATCCCGAACGGATCGCCTTCAAGGTCCTCGTCGCCCTGGCCGACATCTTCCGCGTCGAGGTGAACGAGCTCGTCACCTACACCGCCACCAGCATCCGAGCATCCCGGCCCAAGGCTGTTGGTTCCGTCGCCGACGTTCCGCTGCTGGAGGCCTACCGGCCCGTCCGCGCCCGGATCCTCCGCCCCGTTGACGAGTGAGCTTCGCGGCCGCGGCCGCCCCAGAAGCGCCGGCGCTCACCGTTGCGATCGCTGCACCAGGATGGTTCCCAAGATCCGGGTCCGCTGGCCCGACGGGAACATCTGCGGCGCCTGCTACACCACCGCCGTTAACACGCACGGCACCTGCGCACACTGCAACACCGAACGCCTCCTCCCCGGCCGCTCCCAGAGCGGGGAGACGATCTGCCGCGACTGCGCCGGCATCACCACCACACTGACCTGCGACCGCTGCCAGAAAGAAGGCGAACGCATCCGCGCGGGGCTCTGCGCCGGTTGTGTCCTGACCGACGACCTCACCGCGATCCTGAACCCCAACAACCCGCCGGACCTGCGTCTGCATCGACTGATCCGCGAGCTGGCCTCCACAAATCGGCCGCAGAGCATCCGAACCTGGATGCGCGGCACCGCCGCGGCCGAACTCCTCCACCGCGTCGGAACCCGCGAACTCGCACTCAGCCACGATGCATTCGACCGCGAACCACCCTCCCGCGCGCTCGAGCACCTGCGCGAGATGCTCGTCCACCACCAGATCCTGCCAGGCCGTGACGACATCCGCCTTGTCCGATTCGAGGCCTGGCTCACCAAACGCCTCGCCTCCTTCGCCGATGACCCACAGATCCAGCAGCCGCTGGAACAGTTCGCCCGCTGGCACCACCTCCGTCGGCTCCGTCAAGACCCGCCGCCGGCGAACATGGAACACGCGACCCGCGCAGCGAAGCAAGAGATCACCGAAGCCGGCAAGTTCCTGCTCTGGCTCCACACCGAACATGACACCCGCATCGACAATCTGAAGCAAGAGCACATCGACCTCTACTGGTCCGAAGGGCCCTCCACCCGCAAACACATCCGCAACCTCCTCCAACAGCGCGGCCTCACCGGACACCGTCGGGCCCTCTCCGCGAAAGCCCGGGAGGCCAAGAGCACGCCGACCATCACCGGCCAAGAGCGACTCGACCGCCTGCGCCAGGTCATCGAAGCCGACCAGGTCACCCTCTCCACCCGAATCGCCGCGATCATCCTGCTCCTCTACGGCACCCCCATCGGAACCATCGCCGCCCTCCGCGTCGACGACTTCACCACCACCCTCGCCGGGATGACCATCAACCTCGGAACGCAACCGGCCCCGATCCCCGACCCACTGATCCCGTTGTTCACGGACTACCTGGCTAACCGATCACACAGCGGCACCATGAACAAGAACTCCCCTTGGCTCTTCCCATCTACTAACGCCGGCCAGCACATCAACCCGAACACCCTGCAGCTGCGGTTCAAGATCTTCGGAATCCACTCGCTCGCCGCCCGCAACACCACCCTTGCCGATCTCGCACTCGAGCTCGACCCCACCAGCCTCGCCGCACTCCTGGGCTACTCCGCCAAGATCATGACCAAGCACGCGGCACGAGCCGGAACCACCATGGCAAGCTACCCAGCGATGCTCCTCAGCGACAAGAAGGGGTGACGCCCGTTCCTGTTACCCCGGTCTGAGCGCTTGTTACGCGTGTCGCAGGATGTGATGCGTCGCGGTTTGCCCAACGCGCATGAAACCTTCGCGTTCATAAAGCCGCAGCGCGCCCTCGTTGAGGCGATGCACCTGCAACAGCGTTCCGCAGCCACGGCCAGCAGAGACACCCACGACCCAATGAAGAACTGACGCCCCGATTCCTGCGCCCTGGCATGCAGGATCAACCTCGATCAGCTCAAGCCATGTGTCACCGTCTCGCTCACCCAAATACACCGCCCCAACATCGCGGTTCTCGACAACGACAACGAACGTCTCAAACTCTTCAACAAGCTCGCGAATGAAAATAAGCTGCTCGGCTTCAATCCAAGGACCATACGCCGCCTCCGCGAGCTCTCGATGCGCGAGCTCGTGGAGGTTGAAGAGCCAATTCTGATCGCGAGCGTCAGCTGACCGCAGTTCGATACCCACAAGGGAATTATCGCGAGCAACCAGCGAATGCAACCAACTCCGCATAGCCCACGCGCGAGGATGAGGCTTCGGGAGTGCACCCCGAAAGTGAAAACCCCGTTATCCAGTCCGCTGCTTAGCTGCTTTTCGGCGCCCAATAGTGCGCTGATGAATAGTTTTTTTGTCACTCGATAACGGGTGTATTAGCAAATTCTGCGGATACACCCTCCGCTGATAACCCGGTCCGGGCGCCAAGGTTCTACGTTTGATCAGGCACTCTTGGAGGCGCTGGGTTAGGCCAGCCTCTCGTCCTCCGCCGAATTCTCGGTCCAACGAGAATGTGTCCTGGTCGGTCGAGATCCATTGGGGCTTCCCAATGTGATAGCCCACCAACTAGTCGAGGGCTGAGACCTCCAGTCGATCTGATCCTCGCGAGGAGCAATATTCGGACGCTACCCTTCGCGACTACGTCGGCTCAACCAGCGGCCGTGCGGCTCGATCTCGAGACCGGATCAGAATAGCTACGACCGCGGCGATGCAGGCGAAACCGGCACCTACCAGGAAGCATTCTGGCGTGAAACGGTTGCTGATCGTTGGCGCGATCAGCCCTGCAATACCGCCGAACTGGACTATTGCCGTGTAAAGGCCGGCCCCAGCCCCTATCGAGCTAGTTCTCTCGGCGAGCAGCACCAATCCTATGCTTTGAAATCCGGCGGCGAATACGCCGTAGAGGGCTTGACTGGCGAGCAAACCAATAAACCCCGGGCCAGTCGAAAGCGCAACGAATGCTACGACAGCCGCACCGTTGATCCAAGCGATCGTTGCTGGCGCGCCGATCCGGCTCGAGAGGTGACCTAGAACCCGAAGCACCGCTATTTCGAAAACTGTCGTCACAATGAAAGTCGCTGCGATCTGATATGCAGGCAATCCCGCGCTGACTGCGTAGATGGGCAAGTAGACGCCTCGCAATGAATCTGCTGCCTTCATTAGCAGGACAATGGCGGCCGCGGGTCCGACTAGCCAGAACCGGCGAGCTGGTGGAGAGGCGGCTTCTTTTGCGCCCGGTATCCGTTTGCGGGGCGCTCCGATCTGAAGTGAGATTGCGGCCGTAACAAGTGCCAGACCGGATACGGCGATTAGCGTTACTTGCACTGAATTGCCGACCAGACCGAACGCTGCCAACCCGACCACGAAGGCTACGACATATCCTTCTCGGGCCGCCGCGCTGCTTCTCGACGCACTTTGTCGGGTTCGTTCGAGGATCACCGCCATGAACACGGGGTAGGAGACAGTCAACAAGCACGTGATCACCCCCGACGCCAGCGCGGCCGGCCAGCTGGAGACTATCGCGATAAAGGCGTTGCCAATTGCTCCAGCGAAAAGCAACCAGAAGAGAATCAGCCCCCGCCGCTTCGCCCTGATTACCCTGGGTGTGAAGATGAGATTGATGCACCCGGCCGCCACCGACGTCGTGGAGTAAAAGAGCAGAACTCCGCTTGGGCTATGTCCAGCCAACTGGCTAACGCGGAGCGGAAGAGCGAGGCTTGAAGCACCGGCAGCAACCGCCGCAATCACAAGGCCGAGGAAGGCGGGCGCTGTCCAGAGCGAATCTGGGTTTCGCTGAAGGAGTCGCGGGACGAGTTGAGCCTTCACAGGCTAGGCTCCAGTCTGAACTCAATTCGCCAGCTCGCATGCGATTCCACCACGCGCTCCACTGCGGGTCGAACGGGAGGGAACCGCAGTTCGATGCTCACGATGGTCGGCTTCAATGTGAATAGCCCCTCACTCGATCGAGCAATGCGCCAGCTCGATTGGCTCGAGGCGAGCGGCGCAGACGTGGTCGTGCTGTCGGAGCTCAAAGGAGGCGAAACGACTGGCGCAGTCATCGAGTCGCTCGCGAGGTCAGGGTTTGAAGTGGCCGCAGCTGAGGACGCTGGCAAGGCCAGCTACTCGGCTGCAATCGCATCTCGGGTCCCGGTGACTCGGGAGGTACTCCCCCCGTCGCTAACGTTCGCCAGATCTCGTGCCGTCTCGGTTCTGGTGCCAACAACGACCACTCCCCTACGATTGCTCGGCGTGTATGGCTTCCCCAGTGACCCCGCTGGTACGAGCCCGTTTCAGAGAGTGCAAGAAAAGCGTTCATGGCTGGCTTCACTGTTGAACTGCATCCGCGATTTCGACTCGCGCATACCGACGATCATCATGGGCGATATCAACATCGTGGAGCCGCTGAAGCTGCCTCAATACAGCGCCATCAAGTCTTTCGAGGCGGACTTCTACAATGACCTTCTCTCGATGGGATACGTGGATGCGATTCGGCGTCATGCTGCCCCTGGTCCGAATCAAGTTAGTTGGCGTGACCACGCTGGACGCGGCTATCGGTTCGATCACTTCTTCTGCAGCGCTTCATTGGCAGACTCGTTAGCCGAGTGCTATCTGGATCATTCCCCGCGGGAATTGAAGCCGCGACTGACCGACCACTCGGCAATTTGGGCCAGGCTGGACGGTTTGTCGCCCATTGCCCGCCATCAGATAGATCGGGAGCTGTTGGACCAACCCAGCAAGCAGCCGACCCTGTTCTAGGCGTTCCTACCGCGGTCATAGCGAAACTACCTCGGTCCGCCTCATACGAATCGCAGCGGCTGCAGCGCGAAGTTCATTCGATTGGATCGCGCGATCGATCAGTTCTCCCAGATGCTCCCACGGCCGGGGATCATCGGGAACGATTGCCAAGCCGAAGACGTGGAGCCGCCCCGCATTGAAGGTTCGCTCATCGTGGCCAGGCGTCGGAAGGCACAACGTCGGTATCCCTGCCGTGAGGACCGACTGGCAAGACCCGTGTCCACCGTGGATGATCGCCAAACCGCATCTGGGTAGAACGCTTTTCACGTCGACGTATCTGGTCGACATCACAACAGGGTCGGCCCAGCTGGGGATGCACAGCCGCTCGGGAAGAAGTGGCAGAATCACGCGAAGACCGCGGGAGTCCGCCACTCGCAATAGTGTGATGAGCTCCTCCTGAGTTGTGATGACCCCATAGACATAGATCGTTCTCAAGTCCGCCGTCTCGGTATCGGTGGCTGCTTCTCCCGATCCAGGGTGTACCAGCGGTCCGATTTCCATGACTTGCCCTCGGTACGTTTCTGGCACCAGATCGAATCCGGGAACGCTCGGAACGAGCATCCGTGTCCGAAGGAACAGCTCGCGTACGTCGCTGCGCAGCGCGGGTTGAGCATAGCGTCGAAGCGCCGAGTTGAATGCTGAGACTGGGCGCTCCCAGAGTTCGTTGGTTCTCCCAGAGAAGGCGAAGCCGGGGAACATGTTCGTCTGCATCAAGGTGATGACGCGCGTCCGCCTGGAGATTGCCGCCACGGGCACAGACCATCGTGCATCGTGCACCACGACATCGGGCTGGAACTCGTCGATGAGATCAATGTCGGCGGCAATGGAGTCCAGCACGAACTGGTGATCGGTCCAACACGACCAGGGGTCGGGTGCAGCAAGAGCCGCCGGAATCGGCGCGTACTCGAAGGTCGCTTCCAGAACCGCAGGTGCCCATTCTGCTGTGGTCACAATCACATTCCGTGCGGAGGCGTCATTAGCAGCCAAAGCGCCAGCCATACCGAGTACACGCATGATGTGCCCAGCACCCCTTCCCCATGGGAAGAACATATTCACGACCATCAGGCCCGAGCTGCTGCGATCGCTGCTTGTCCGAGCGAAAGCCCCCCATCATTAGTCGGAACAAGACGGTTCATGTACGACCCGAATCCCTCTCGCGTGAGCAGGGAAGTCACAATCGAAGTCAAGAGTCCGTTCTGAAAGACGCCCCCACCAAGAACGACGCGATCAAGGTCTGACGCTTCGCGAATCGAGCGGGCCTGCTGCACCATCACTTCGGCGATGGTCAGATGTGCGCGATATGCGATGTGCGGAATCGGAGTCTTTGCCAGCAGATCCGCGACGATTCCATGGACCATAGGATCCATGCGGATGCCGTCCGGGCTCGTTTCAGTAGCGTACGGAGCGAGCTCATCTGCACGGTCGGAAACCTTCATTGCTTGGAATTCGAGCTCGATCGCAGCTCTGCCTTCGTACGTGTTCTCACCGACCAATCCCAACATCGCGGAAATCGCATCGAATAGCCTGCCAACGCTGGAAGTCATCGGTGTCTGCACGCCCCTCTCAATCATCCTGTGCAGAACGTTCCAAGCGCTCTTGTCGACGCCCTGAACGAAGGGAATATCGAGTTCTAAGAAATCGGCGCCAAACGCGCGTTCGAGGTACACGCAACCCATCCGCCAAGGCTGCTTGATCGCCTTCTCACCACCTGGAAGCGGGACAGTGGCGAAATGATTCACACGATCGAAGCCAGAGAAGCCGCCTGCGAAGAACTCGCCACCCCAGATGGTGCCATCGGTGCCGAGTCCCGTGCCGTCGGCAGCGATCCCGATAACGTCTCCGTCCAGGCCCGACTCAGCCATAACACTCGCGACATGAGCCTCATGATGCTGCACGGCAATCGTGTTGTCAGCACCACGGGCGAGCGCGTAGCGAGTCGAGGTGTACTGGGGATGCAGATCGTGCGCGAAGAGGTCGGGCTGCAGACTAAACAGATGTTCGTAGTGCTTGATGGCCGATTCGAACGCGCTCACTGTACTGGGAGCGTGCAGGTCCCCGACGTGAGGGCTGACGAATGCTTGCCCGTCGCGCAGAAAGGTGAACGTGTTCTTGAGTTGGCTGCCGCATGCGAGCACTGTCTGATCGCTGGCAGGAACGGCCCGAATGGGCGTTGGCGCGTACCCCCGCGAGCGCCGGAGAACCTGTGGCCCCCATTCAGCGCTACGAACGACTGAGTCGTCGGCACGAGCAACTATGGGGCGGTCATGCGAAAGCAACGCATCTGCCGTCGATCCGAGCAAGGTCGACGTCGCCAATCCGTCGTCGATGACGATGGGCTCGTCGCTCGTGTTTCCGCTGGTGAGGACGATGACAGCGGGAGTCTCGATGAGGTTCTCGATCTCGCTGAGCAGCAGGTAGTGCAGAGGCGTATAAGGCAACATCACACCGAGAGAGTGGTTGGCCGGAGCGACCGCTTCCGAAACCACCGATGCCTCGACCAGCCGCTTGAGAACAACGATGGGGCGTTCTATCGAGGATAGAAGCTCGGCCTCCGCCGAATCGACCTCGCAGATCACCCGTGCTGCCTCGACGTTAGCGACCATTACGGCGAAAGGCTTCGAGTCTCTGTTCTTGCGGACACGTAACCTGGATACGGCTTCCCCGTTCGATGCGTCGCACGCGAGGTGAAAGCCACCCAAGCCCTTGATCGCCACCGTTTGCCCGGAGAGAAGAGCTCGAGCCGCTTTCGTAACGGGCGAACGGGTATCAAGCTCGCCCGACACCTCTTCGTACGACAAACGCGGACCGCAGTCCGCGCATGCATTCGGCTGAGCATGAAAGCGACGATCGCTGGGGAGTTCATACTCGGACCGACAGAGCGAGCACATCTCGAAACGACTCATGCTCGTCACCGCGCGGTCGTAAGGAACGTTCTGGATTATCGAATAGCGGGGTCCGCAGTTCGTACAATTGGTGAAGGCGTAACCGAATCGACGGTCGTCTGGATCACGCATTTCTGACAAGCACGCATCGCATATCGACATATCTGGTGACACGAACGTGGTCGATCGATTGTTGCCCGCAACGCTTTCGACGATCTCGAACGTCGACGATCCCGAGGCAGTCAGCCAGGACCCGTTCACGCTTTCGACCCGAGCCATTGGTGGAGCTTGTTTCGAGAGCGCTTCTTCTAGTCGCTCGATCGCGTCCCTACTCCCCTCGACCTCGACGAAGACGCCAGCAGCATCGTTGCCGACATGGCCGGCGAGGCCCAAGGCCGTGGCCTGGTTGTAGACGAATGGCCGGTATCCCACTCCTTGGACGATTCCTGCAACCCGGATCAGACGTCGCACCGGGCGCGAGCTGTCCGAAATCATGACCATACGAGCCACTTGTCCTTCACGGCAGCCTCCAGGTCGACGCCGAAGTGACTCGCCAGCAACAACGTGTGGCAGTAGACATCCGCGAGCTCCGCCACCAGGTTGTGTCTGAGCTCGTCCGCAGTCTCTCCCTTCGGACGGGTACGGCCCGTGACAGCCAGGAACGCCTGCGTCAGCTCGCCGACTTCCTCCTGGAGTTTGAGCATGAACCACTCATCATTACGCGTGAGGTCGAACTTGGCAGCGTAGGTCTGCGAGACGCGATCGATCTCGGCGGTGTGATCTGAAAGAAAGTTAGGCATCATGTTTCTCCTCATACTCGGGGACTAATAGCGACTAGCGCCGTTGATCGGGCTCTGCCTAACGCGGACGTAGTAGAGGCTTTTTAGCTTCTTTTTCCATGCATAGATCTGCGCGCGGTTGATGTCGCGGGTCGTCGCGCTGGCCTCGAAGAAGAGCGTCAATGCGAGACCTTGATCAGTGTGTTCTGCCGCACGCGCATAAGTGTCGATGATCGCCTCCGCACCTACCTCGAATGCGTCACGGAACGAATGAACAGACTCCTCATTTACGGATGGTGTCGGGAAGTAGACTCTGCCCACCTTGCCCTCCGTCCGCACTTCGACGCGGGCGGGCGCAGGATGGATCGACGCGGTGGCGTGATTCATGTATGAGATTGAGCCAGTCGGCGCCACCGCCAGCAGATGACGGTTGTAAAGCCCGAAGCTCTTGACATCGGAGGCGAGTCTTCTCCAATCGTCCATCGTTGGCACCGTGACGCCATTCGCGGCGAATAGCTCGTGGACGCGTGGCATCGTTGGAAGCCAGGAGGAGTTCAAGTACTTCTCGAACCATCTGCCGGTTGCGTACGATGAGGCTTCGAATCCAGCGAAGGATTCACTGTTCTCCTGGGCGAGAGTATTAGAAGCCCTTATGGCGTGATAGGCCACTATGGAGAAATAGCACGACGTGAAGTCGAGGGCGGCGGGGCTGCCATACTCGATACCGTTCTCAAGGAAGAAGCCATGTAGGTTCATCTGGCCCACGCCGATGCTTCTCGCTTCGTCCCGCCCCTTTGCTAGGGCCGGCGCGAAGTCCAAGTCCGCGCTCTCGGACGCGGCGGTCAACGCCCTCACGGCCAGTTCCACACAAGTGCCGAAGTCGCCTCCGGACGCCATCAGCCGTGAGACATTCATCGAACCGAGGTTGCAGGTTATGTCGGCGCCAACAGACTCATACGAGAGGTCCTTGTTAAGTACGGACGGGCGGCTGACTTGCATGATCTCAGAGCAGAGATTGGAGTGGGTTACTCGGCCGGGCGTGGCCGACGCGACATTCGCGTTGTCCTCAAAAAGAAGGTACGGGTACCCAGATTCCACTTGCAGTTCAGCGATGACTCGGAAGAAATCACGGGCTTTGATCTCGGAGCGCGTAATGCGCGGATTCGACTCGAGCTCTCGGTATCGACGCGAGAAGTCGATGTCCGAGAGAGGTTGCCCTATCTCACGAACGACGTCCTGTGGCGAGAACAGACACATTTCCTCATCATGTTTTGCCAACTCAAACGTGATGTCAGGAATGACGACTCCCAGCGAAAGAGACTTGATCCTGACCTTCTCATCCGCGTTTTCCCGTTTCGTGTCGAGGAATCGGAGGATCTCCGGGTGATGAGCGTGCAAGTACACCGCTCCAGCTCCTTGACGCTGGCCCCCCTGATGAACGTAAGAGAGGGCGTCCTCGAGCATTTTCATCACGGGAACGATTCCGCGGGAGTGATCAGCTCTTCCCGCGATCGACGCTCCACGCTCACGCAGGTTTGTCAAGAGGAAGGACATGCCGCCGTTTCTCCTGGAAATCTGCATTGCATCATTCACCGAGCGTGCAACCGACTCCATCGTGTCTTCGACCCGGACCAAGTAACACGAGATCGATTCGCTGAGCGTCGCCTTTCCGAGGTTCGCGAATGCCGGAGACGTCAAGTGAAACACTCGGTCGTTCATTACATCGAAGAAGCGCAAGGCCAGGTTCAAGTCGCCACGTCCCAGCTCAAGGGCAGCAGCACAGACGCGTTGTTCGTAGGTCTCAAGAATCGCCCGGTCATCTCGATCAACCAGCGCGTAGCTACTGTAAAACTTCAACGCTCCCAGGTAGCTGTTGAATCTGTACGGCGTCTTGGCGGCGCGACCGAAGGCGGTGGCCAGCTGCTCAAACGAATATGACTCGTTGAGCGTCTTCGAGAGGTAGCCGCCGTCTTTGAGGTAGCGAAGGCGTGCCGTATCGTCCGCGAAATGCTTGAGGCGAGGCAGGATTTCGTCTCGCAGATACGCCTCCAACGCTAGCTGGTCCGCAGCTACAGCCGCGCCGATATCGTCGCTGCGCGCGGCCAACGCGTTCAAGCTCGCTGCGCGTATCGCGATCTGATCGCTATCAGGTGGGTAGGACACTGCCGGCCTAACAAAGGCGAGGGAGCTGTGCCCCAACCAGCGGCTCAATCAGACGGTCGCCGTTGACAGACCGGGCGAACACCGATTTGTCACGACGATCAACAACAACACCGATCTCTGCCGCCTGGCCACCATATGTCAGCTCTCGCAGCTTCGTCACGACCGCTTTCGACACATCTGGGTCACAAAAGAGCAGACACGATCCCTCATTGGCTAGGTAGATCGGATCGACGCCGAGCATGTCTGCAGCCATGATGACTTCGCTCTGAATCGGGACAGAGTCGAGATCGACGTCAATCCCAAGCCCGATGTCGTCCGCAAGCTCTGTGAGAGCTGTCCCCAGGCCTCCCCGAGTCAGATCCCTCGCCGCGTGAAGCCGCTCACCAAACTGGTCATGTATGTCTGAGATCAAGTGATTCAACGGAGCGCAGTCGCTTGTGACACGATTCTCGTAGCCCAACCCCTCCCTCAGGGACAGCAAGTGGATGGAGTGCGCTCCGATGCTCGAGGTAATAACCACTGAATCGCCGGCGCGAATCCTCCGGTTCGTCAGAGACAGAGCATCGGGCGCCAGCCATCCAACCCCGGCGGTGTTGATGAAAATCTTGTCGGCGGCTCCACGGTGCACGACCTTGGTGTCACCGGCGACAATGTAGACGCCTGCCTCCCGGGCGGCTTCGGCCATCGACGTCATCGCACGGACAAGGTCGGCAACCGGTAGGCCTTCTTCAAGGATGAGCCCTACCGTCAAATAGAGCGGCTTGGCTCCGCTGACCGCGATGTCGTTCACAGTGCCACATACCGCAAGCTTTCCGATGTCGCCACCTTCGAAGAACAGTGGGTCGACAACAAACGAGTCAGTAGTCATTGCAATTTGCGTTCCGGGAAGGCTGAGGACCGCACTATCCTCCATTGCGCCCAGGTAACGATCGCCGAACGCCGGCGCGATCACGTTTTCTACCAGTTGCCGGCTAAGCAAACCACCGGTCCCGTGATCGAGTTCTACGTAGCTCATGACTTCGTGGCATCCATTCCGCTCGGAACCTCGGTCGCTGCCAATCGAATCTCAATCTCCTCGGTGGTCATCACCTCGGCGCAGTAGTCGGCCATCCATTTGAGCGCGGCCACCGTGTCCTCCGGCCGGCTCGAGACGACCCCGTCCGACGGCACCACAACCGAATAGCCGCGAAAGTGAGCGTCGGCAGCCGTAGTCTGAACACAGATCTGGGTTTGCATTCCTGAGATGACGACAGTATCGACGCCAAGCGCACTCAGCGTCTCATCCAGGTCTGTCCTGAAGAAGCCGCTGTCTTTCGGCTTGGGCATCACGAGGTCGGTGTCATGCAGCACGGATGGAAGGATCTGAACGCCCGCCGAGCCCTCAGTGAACCTCAGGGCGTCGGGGGTGCCCTCGTTGCGTGGATCATCTTCGCTGACCACAAGCTGCAAATGGATAACCGGCACCCCCGCCGCACGGGCTACCTCGAGCAACTGTACTTGGCGCGGCAGAAACTCCCTCACAGCTGCCTCCCTTTGCGGATGCTTCGTCGCTGCAGCAACCTGGAGGTCGTTCGTAACGATGGCGTATTTTGTCACAGGCTGATTCGCTCCTTCGCGGTTGAGACGCCTGCTCGGCTGAGCACACGACGGGTCGCGCGAGCGTAAACGCTCGCGAAGTCTTTTGCCCGAGGTCCGTACCAGGACGGGTACTTCACTATCGACGCCTGGAACGCCTCCGACTCAGGGTGATCGCCAGGCTCATACGGTGCTTGCGGAGCACCTGGGAAAGCAGCCGGCCGCCCCGAGAAGGCTGGGAAGTCTTGCAGGGGACGCGTTGATCCTGGAATATCGACATCGAGTGCACCTTCATCCACCAGCGCCTCCACGAACTCATCGCGTGACATGGCCGCGATCGACGCGTCGAAGCGCATAGGCAACGCGTACCACGCAGATTTCGCCCCTAAGGGCACCTGTGGTGGGCTAAGTCGTGGATCCTCTCCGAGCTCCTCGAGGAACACGTCGACCGATTCCTGGCGTTGCAGGATCTGATCGGCGAGACCTTCCAGCTGAGGAATCAGTACCGCTGCGGAAAAGGGATGCATACGCATGTTCATGCCGACACCGGTCACCGCGTACGGCGTGTATTGCGTTCCGTCGATTGCGTTGTCGTGGCTCTTGTCGTTAGCCCTCGTCAGTAAAAGCGCCCTCTGCAACAAATCATGGTCCTGAGTCGCGATCATCCCGCCTTGACCGCCGGTGACGATCTTCTTCGCGCCGAGGCTCCATCCCGCAGCGTCGCCGAACGACCCGACAACTCGCCCGTGGAGTGAAGCTCCATGGGCGTGCGATGCGTCCTCTACCAACCGCAGATTGTGCCGCCTCGCGATTGCCGTGATCCGATCCATGTCGCAGGGGATGCCCCACATGTGCGTCACGACAATGGCCTTCGTTCTGGAGGTGATTCGACGTTCAATGTCGGCCGGATCGATATTGCCGTTCACCCCGCAGTCAGCGAGAACGGGAACACAGCCAAGTCGAAATAAGGGCATCGCCGTGGCGAAGAACGTGTATGCAGGAACGATTACTTCGTCGCCTGGTTCGAGCCCTACAGCAAAATAGGCCGCGTATAGTGCGCTCGTCCCGCTGTTCGTCGCGGCCACATGCTGAAATCCAAGTGAGTCGCGAAATGCATTTTCGACCTCGGCGATCAAGCCGAAGCCATCGAATGATGTCACCGCTTCGCGCCGCCCCGGCGCCAGAGCCCCGACAAGATCCATCGTTTCGAGATTTGGGTGGCTGAAGCGCCGGAAATCGGCCGGAATCATTCCTGCGTCGCGCATCACCAAAACTATCAATCCCCCTTGACTGCGTCCGCTCCCCGATCGCGATCCGGACGATGGTTCACGAACATACACGACTTCACCTCGGCTCGAAAGCCGACGCGAGCACGGAACTTAACCGGTTAGCTTCCGGCATCCACAATGACGCCCCGGATGCCAAGAGTCGTGTATGTTCGTGAACTATCTGTCAAAGGCTCGACAGTGGAATTGGGTTTCGCTGGGGCCGGCCCAAACAAAACATCGCAACGGTAGGGGGTAATCGCGTGGCGAACTTGGTGTACTTTTCCAACGTCTCGGAGAACACCCGCCGCTTCGTGGAGAAACTTGCCATCCCCAGCGAGCGCATCCCCATTCACGGCGTGCTCAATCGAGTCAAACCGCGCATGCCGTTTCTGCTTATCACCCCAACGTACGGAAGCGGAGAGCCTAGGAGCGCTGTTCCACGGCAGGTGATGAGGTTCCTCAACGAGCAATTCAACCGTTCGGCCTTGCGCGGTGTGATCGCAGCCGGGAACGCAAGTTTCGGCGCCTCCTATGGCTTAGCTGGCGACGTTATCGGGGCTAAGTGCGACGTACCAGTTCTCTACAGATTCGAACTCGCAGGACTACCAACCGATGTTGCGCGGGTGGAACAGGGATTTGCGCGCTTCCAGCTCATTGCCGAGGAATCATGAAGAATCGCCGCCCCAACAGTGGCCTCAGCCGCGCTGTAAATTGGAACAACATACAGGATCCCGTAGACCTCGAGGTTTGGAATCGGCTTGTCAGCAACTTCTGGGTTCCTGAGCGAGTGCCGCTGACCAACGATCTTCCGTCTTGGGACCTGCTCGCGCCACAGGAGCAAGAAACCATGCTGCGCGTCTTCACTGGACTGACGTTGCTCGACACAATCCAGGCGACAGTCGGCGCAATTGCTCTTATTCCGGATGCCCTGACCCCGCACGAGGAGGCGGTGTACACAAACATCGCGTTCATGGAATCGGTGCATGCCAAAAGCTACTCATCTGTATTCTCGACTCTCTGCTCCTCTGTTGATATCGAGCGAGCCTTCCTTTGGTCCGAGACAAACGAGCACCTGCAGGAGAAGGCGCGGATCGTGTTGCGACACTACAACGGCTCATCTCCTGGCAAGAGGAAGATCGCTTCTACGCTCCTGGAGTCCTACCTCTTCTACTCCGGCTTCTTCCTGCCGATGCGCTGGGCAAGCGAACGCAAGCTGCCCAATACGGCCGATCTCGTGAGACTGATCATCAGAGACGAAGCCGTCCATGGCTATTACATCGGGTACAAATTCCAGAAGCTTTTTCAAACCCTGGACCGCTCTGAGAGATCTGAATTACATGGATTCTGTTTGGAACTCCTTGGTGACCTACACCGAAACGAGATGCTCTACAGCGCCCAGCTGTACGACGAATGCGGACTAACAGGCGAAGTGGAACCCTTCTTGAAATACAACGCCAACAAAGCGCTGATGAACCTAGGATTCGATCCGATCTTCGACAGCGACGAGACTGCTGTGGATCCCGCCGTACTCGCCGCGCTTTCGCCCCGAATGGAAGAGAACCATGACTTCTTTTCAGGAGTTGGTTCGTCGTACCAAATTGCCACGAGCATCCCGACCAACGACGCAGACTGGGACTTTTGATGATCCCGGTGATCAGCGTGACAGTCATGGCACACCCAAGTCGCACGGTCGCCGCCGAGCGTCTCCTCAAGCAGTTAGCTGGTGGCTTCTCATCGGCACGAATTGCGTACGATCCAGACCCAGATGGGCCACGGAGCACAGTGCGAGTTAGCCGGCTCGCTTGGGTACCGCATGACCCATTAGCCACTCATCACTTGGTTATCCAGGACGATGTCGGGCTGCAGCCCGGTTTCGCGGAGTCCGTCCACCATGCTGTTGGCGCTCAGCCATCGCGTTGGATTAGCCTCGCGTGCGAATGGGGCTCGCGAACCTCTTGGGTCTGCCGCATAAGCGCGAATGCAGGCCGACCCTTTGGCCCAGTAGTGGACAGCTATGTTCCTACGTGGGGGCTCGTAATGCCCGTAGAGCATGCCATCGACGTCGCGGGTTACCTCAGGAAGGCGGAGCTCGACAAACCGGACGATCATGCTCTCGCCGAGTACATCGAAGACCGCGAAATGGCGCCGCCATTGATAACAGTTCCCAATCTGGTCACTCACGGCGAGCTAAGTTCGTTGATCGGAAACGATCGATCGCTTGGGGCCCGTGGCACCGCTCTTCCAGCAAACCGGGAAACCCCTCCTACTTGGTGGTCACGTCCTCCTCTATCCCCTGAGTGGGGTGCGCCCGTGATGAGCTACTATCTCGCCTCTATGCCGTTCAGGCTCCGAGAGCCAGGCGTCTTTGGATACGACGTATCATCTCTACGTTTCCCACGGGGAGAAGAGGAATCACTGGACCGAGCAATCACCGCAGCCGGCATCAGCCTGCAGGGCTCTTTGGCTCGATCGTTCCGGCGGATCTGCCTGGCATATGTCGCCGCTAGTGAATTTGCATACGGCCAATGTATTGAAGAAGCAGATGCACAGTTCCGCGACGGCCTGTGTCGGGTTGCGCTGGCCACACTCATCCCCGGCATGCTTCGCTCGTTTACTCCATCGATCTCAGCCGAGTTGGCAAATCAAATGACGATATTCGTGCAGTCTCTGCTGAAAACTCACTCTCCGGTCGACAACCAGCGGCGCACGACAGCCTAGGCAATGACTCAAGGGTGGCCGGACCCTGAGAAATCAGCAGCTGAACGGCCCAGCTCGACCTAACACGGTTGTCGCGCACCGCCCCAGCTATACGGCACGGTCGGAACCCCTCGGCCAATACACCCGGACGTGATAACCCCGTTATCCAGTCGAAGGTGGCATGTTCCCCTTGGATGCGAATACGACACCTGGCACGACTCCCCTTGTTAGGTTCTGATGAGCGAGCCCTGAGGGGCTCGCCGAGCGCCGGCGTCGACCTCCGCGGCGCCAAGAACGCCGCACTCCGCGAACTCGTGCTCCGAATGACCGCGCCGATCGTCGCGGGCTCGTTCAACTACAGCTACACCGTCACCGAGCAACACCGCCGCAACGCCGGCGCACAATTCATCGACTACCTCACCAAAAGACCCCAACTGGAAGGACCCTCCCGATGAGCACATTCGTCCTGATCTTCCCTCTGAATCCGATAGGCGATGGAGCCACCTTCCCCATTTCTCAATGGCCACTACACGCGACCATCGTTCCGCCCTTCGAGATCCCCGGCGGACACAAGGCAATCGCGAACGCCCTCCAACCAATCGCGACAACAATCGAGCCATTCACTATCACCGGTCACCGCCGCGAACAGTTCGGAGCACACCGCGATGTTTCCGTGACAACCCTTCTCCCAGTCGAGCGACTTCAGACCCTCCACGGACTCCTCAGCGACGCCGTCGAAAGCCTGGGAGCCGCCCCACTCGAACCCCAATATCACCGCCAGGGATTCGCTGCGCACATCACCGACAACGAATCAGACAGCTTTGCCATCAGAGAACATCACCACATCGATCGACTCACCCTTGTCGACATGAGAACAGAGCAGCCCAGCGACGATCCTCAAGCCCTGGTCACGCTCCGACTAGGCCCAACAACCAGGCATCCAGCGAAATAGGCGCAGAATACGCCGCTCACGAATACGCATCATCCTCACCACTCGTAACATAGGGATATTCACCTTCTGCGCATGCCCGCAGATCGTGTAGCCACCCTCTGCTTTTTCGATTTCGGGCCTGATCTGGCGCTTAGCATGGGCCTGCAGCCGGCCTCAGTCCCCTGAGCGAGGAGCAGACGCCAGCCGCATGCGCTCATATCTACCATCGCTGACCAGGCATTTCTTCTTACCGTTGGCAAAATATGCGTACAGTCTGCGATTCATGCAGAGGGTGCCTGGACGCCCGAGCTGCTGAGGGTGTCAACGTGGCTTCTTGTCACCGATGAGTTGCACGACGACGTCGTGGATGGTTCCCGTGAAGCGCGCCGGCGGGTGGTAGGCGTCGGTGACAGGGCCGCCGAGGTCCATGCCAATGTCGAACGTTTCGGTTGGGGAGAAACGGGCGGGCACCGAGTGCTCCACCCGACCCTCCGCCACGGTCTGGTTGTCGACGGCGAGTCGCAGCACCGCCCCAGTTCCGGGTTTGTGTTCCACGTCGGCGATGAACTCGATCGCGATCTCGTGATCGCCCGGTGCCAGAGGCTTCTGCGCGCTGATCGTGTAGCGGGCTTTGTCGAAGAAGTTGTAGTGGTAGGTGGGGATGCCGTCGGCGAGGTAGAGCGTGAATCCGCCAGTGCGGCCGCCCTGCGCCACGATCACGCCCGATGCCGGATCGTCGCCGACGGTGACGCGCGCGATGATGCGGTGCGACACGTTCTTCGTGGGCGGTGCGGCACCCTCGGGGATACGGGTCGCGCCGGGGAAGTACCGGAACTCTCGCCGCCCGCGGATGAGCGACGGCCGAAGCGGGTCGATGGCGCGTTCGGCGAAGCGGTCGTCGAGAGGGAACACGTTGTTCGCCCACGCCTCCTTCTCGAACAGCGCCTTCAGCTCGGCCAGCTTCTCCGGATGCTGAGCAGCGAGGTCGTGCGCTTGCGAGAAGTCGGTCGTGATGTCGTAGAGCTCCCAGACATCTGCGTCGAAGTCGCCCTTCGTACCGGAGAGCTGCCAGGGCACGCCGTGGCGTGCCGCGGCGATCCAGCCGTCGTGGTAGATCGCCCGGTTGCCGCCGTGCTCGAAGTACTGGGTGGTGCGCCGTTCGCCGGCACTCGGTTCGGTGAACAGGTAGTCGAGGCTCACGCCGTCGACGGGCAGCTGTTCGATGCCGTCAACGTGATCCGGATGCTCGATGCCCGCCGCCGCGAGAAGGGTGGGCGCGATGTCGATGACGTGGTGGAATTGCGGCCGGAGGCCGGCGTCGATGTGGCCGGGCCAGGCGAGGGCGGCGAAGTTGCGGGTGCCGCCGAAGTGCGAGGCGACCTGTTTCATCCACGGGAAGGGGGCGGAGCCGGCATGGGCCCAGCCGATCGGGTAGTGGTTGTCGTGCAACCGGGACCCGAGCTCGTCCAGGTGCGGCAGGATGTTCGCGATCTGGTCGGGCACCCCGTTCATCGACGCGGTGTCGTTGATGGTGCCCGTCGGCCCGCCCTCGGCACTCGGCCCGTTATCGCCCACGATGAGCACGACAAGAGTGTCGTCGCGGATCCCGACCTCGTCGAGCACGGACAACAGCCGGCCCACCTGGTCGTCGGTGTGCGCCACATAGGCAGCGAAAATCTCCTGCATCCGCGCGTAGGCGCGCTTCTCGTCGGGGGTGATTGTGTCCCAGGCGGGAATACCGTCGGGCCGGGCCGAGAGATCGGTGCCGTCCGGCACCAGGCCGAGCGCTTTCTGTCGGGCGAGCGTTTCCTCGCGCACCGCGTCCCAGCCCTGGTTGAACTGGCCGGCGAACCGATCGCGGTAGCGCTCGGGCACGTGGTGCGGGGCGTGAACAGCCCCAGTGGCTAAGTAGGCGAAGAACGGCTTGTCCGGAGCGGACGACTTCTGCTTCGCGATCCACGCCCGCGTGCGCTCGACGAGATCCTCGGTGAGATGGTAGTCGGGGTCGTCCGACGCCTCGACCGGCGTGATGTTCTCGTACAGCTGCGGCTCGAACTGGGAGGTCTCGCCACCGTTGAAGCCGTAGAAGTACTCGAACCCCAGTCCCGTCGGCCACCGGTCGAACGGGCCGGCCGCGCTCGACTCCCAGTCAGGGGTGTTGTGGTTCTTGCCGAACCATGCCGTGCTGTAGCCGTTCAGAGTGAGCACCTTCGCCACCGTCGCTGCGGTGTTCGGGAGCGCGCAGTTGTATCCCGGGAACCCAGTCGAGCCCTCCACGATCGTGCCAAAACCAACCCGATGGTGGTTCCGGCCGGTGAGCAACGCCGCTCGGGTGGGCGAACACAACGACGTTGTGTGGAAGCGGTTGAGCTGCGCCGATCGCCCGGCAAGCGCATCCATGTTCGGAGTCGGGACGGGACCGCCCGAGACACCGGCCTGCCCGAAACCAATGTCATCGAGCAGGATCAGCAGAATGTTCGGCGCGCCCGCCGGAGGCCCCACGCGTTCGGGATAGGCCGGGCTCGACTCGGGGAAGGTCTTACCGATCGAACCCGTGAACCCGCTCTCCGCAAACGGAATGGCCGATCTATCTGAGCTAACGCTGGTCATCTGCTCCCCCACAGTCCTACGCGATGAAACGGCGACCCGATGGTGAGCAGCCTACGAATGACGCTAAGCCACCGGGTCTCATTGTCGCGATACCTCCTCGCCGTTTGTTGTCGGCAATTCGGAGTGAAGTGGGTCGAACAGCCCACCATTGAGATCATCCACGAGATCGAAAGTGACAAACTCCCGTGGCGGAAAGACGACCTATTGGGACGGTCGGCACGGACCCATAACCCAGAAAGCGATATCTAGGTTAACCAGTTTTATTCAGTTCTGCGCTGCTCACATTCGGCTGGCCAGGCATCCCCGGCTCCCTGACCCCGGGCCGGGCCGTCACCGGAACAGCCACCTACACGCTCACCCAGGCCGACGTGAACGCGGGGTCAGTCACGAACGCTGGGAAGGCGCCGCTCAAAGGGCGGCTTCTCGCTTGCAGGAGCTCGTGATCGAGCGGAACGCGGAAGATTCGCCGGCCTAGGTGTCGTCCCACGTCAACGACAAGAACGCCTCGTGATCGATACGATGAGACGATGACCAGGAAAGCGTTGGGTGCTCTCGCGGCGTGCATTGCGGCTCTTGCCGCGGCCCTGGCCGCCTTGTCCGTGGCAGTCGGAGAAGGACCAGCACGGATTGTCGTGATCGTGATCGCGCTCGTGCTTCTGGCATCCGCTGGAGTGCTCATCGGTGCCGCACTGGCCACCCAGAAGAAGGCCCCCAGCCGAGCTCCGTCGGCCCAATAACCCGCGAGGCCACCGGCCTCGGCGAGGAGACGGCTAAGGCCATTGGGAGGCCTACAAGCAGGCCTCATCGCGAGGAGGGCTTGACTTAGTCGTCGCCCTGGTCTTCCACAACGCTCCCCCACGTCTGGCGAATGGCCATCTCCACTATGTTTCGCCGTGTGAGACCTTCTCGAGCCACCGCCGCGTCGATGATCTCGTCAACATCTTGAGCGAGCTGGGAGGAAAACGGGGCCGTGAACTCCCTGTTCCTCGGACGCCCTGGACGCCCCGTTGCAATCGTTGCCGGAGGTGTGAACGTTGGCTTGGCCGGCTGCGCCTTCTTCCCCTCTTGCGTCGCAGAACGCGGGCGAGCGGGCGTCTGAGGCTTTGCTGCAGCGTCCTGCCTCGGCGACAGTTGTTCACCTCGTGCTGGTTCCTTTGTCCCTGAGGAGTCAGTGGGAGGCGCGTCAGCCGGGTCTGCGGCGGTCGCGTCGACCGGCGCAACGTAGTCAACCGGGTCCACCTTCTCGTCTGCTGCGGGCCTTGGCGCTCGGCGCAGTGTCGAAGCCGGTCGGACAGCTCGGCTGCGTTCGTCATCGGATCACCTGCTTCGAAGCCTCGCTCGGCTGCTTGACAAGACGAATCACCATGCGACATACTGATGGAGCGCCTTTGGTGCGCGGAAAAGCCGGTCATCGACCGGCTTTCGTTATTTAACGCGTCTGCCGGCATTGAGCGCAGGCGCGTTTACTTCGATCACAATCTTGTGATCGAGATCGGCCGGACTCGGCCACGCAAGGAGGCACCGGTGCCACTCGACGGAATCAACGTCCTGGCTCATGCGGCTACTTCTGGCGCCAACCCCAATGTGGTGATCCTGGTAGTCGCCTTCTTCGCTCTCGTGCTGAGCAAGAAGGCCACCCGGAACACCATTCGCATCCTCCACGCGCTCTCGCGCATGGTGGACGCGGGGCTTCGGCGCAAGAAGTAAAAATCGCTCCCGCCGAGTTCGAGAGCGAAGCTCTATCCTTGGAGTCTCGTATCCCTACAGTTGCAAGACGTCTCACCAGGTAGGTACCGAACTGCTGTTGCTGCCGAGCTTTCAAGTAGCAGCGAGTCTCACAACCATGTGTCGCAACCCTTCGGCAGAATCGGTGTCATGAAGATTGCTTACGAGACAGCGGCGGCACTGGAGTGAAGCTGATCGGCTATGCGCGGGTATCAACCCGTCAACAGGACCCCGACCGGCAAGAGCGCGATCTGCTCGCCGCCGGAGTGCGCCGAGACGACCTTTACATCGACCACGGGGTCTCCGGCGCCCGCGCGTCACGGCCCGCATTCGACCAGGCAATCAACGCGTTGCACGACGGCGACACTTTTGTCGTGGCGACCCTCGACCGGCTAGGCCGTTCCACCATCGACATGCTCGGCTTCGCCGCCCAACTCCGCGAACGCGGTGCCGGCTTGCGCGTGCTCAACCTTGGCGGCGGCGACGTCGACACGTCCACACCCATGGGATCGATGCTGTTCTCCGTCATGGCTGCGCTCGCGCAGATGGAACTCGAGATCAAACGCGAACGCATCCGCGACTCCGTCGCCAAACGGCGAGCGGCAGGCAAGGACCTCGGCGGGCGCCGAGCCGTGTTCACCGACAGCCAGATCCGCGCGGCAATCCGACTCCTCAACACTGGCGAGCCGGCAGCCCAGGTCGCGCGCGACCTCGGCATGTCCCGGGCAACCCTCTACCGACGCATCCGCGAACACCAAACGGTCGGCACAGTGTGAAGCGCCGGCCGAAGCTCAGCGAGCGACCCGAGGTCGCAAAGCATCTCCACGACCACATCATGGTCTCCCGTGCCGAGCTCGACGCCTTCACCGATGAAGAGGACGCCGTTCGGTTGCTTGTCCTGGCAGAGCTGCGTTCACGGGCTGCCGACCAGGAGACCAGCCTGGTCCTGACTCTCGAAGCAGCCGCCATCGCGATCCTCGCCATCATGCTCTCCCGAATCCCCATCGACACAGTCAACGGAACATCACCCGGACAGGGCTGGGTGGGGGCCCTTGCTCTCGGAATCGCTTACGTCATCCTCGCCGTCGCTGCCGTCGCACTGATCGCCCCCTCCATGTGGCGCGCAGTAAAGGGCAACCGTGACCACACCCGCGCCGTCGTCTGGCTAGCCGCCTACGAACAGGCACTCTCAGATCGAAAGCTGACTCCACGTCCTATTTGGCGGCGTCACCATTAGGCGCCCAGCCCTGAAGCCGAAAGAGGCCAATACACCCGCAGGTGATAACCCCGTTATCCAGTCGAAGATGGCATGTTCCCCTAGATGCGAATACGACACTTAGTACGACTCCCGTCGTTCGCTCTTGATTCATGAGCCCGGAGGGGTCACCGAGAGCAGATGTGGCGTTGGTCGGTGCCGGTGTGGCTGGTTTGATTCGCCACTGATCCGGGATTGCCCCTTTCGACGTCCGCCGCATTCGCAGCTAGTGGTTCCGTCGGCGAGCATAGTTCTAATATGCAGGCACGCGTCGACGTGGGCCAGGGTCTCGGTTGCGTGCTTGGCTTCTGCACTGATCCGGGGTTTCTCCTCAGGACTGGCGCCTGCTTCGCAATTGCTGCGAAGCTCACCTATTGCGCGAGTGTCTGACGTTCCGGTTACTGGGAGCTCTCTACTTGGAACGCGCTACGTATATTCGCGCGAGGAATGCGCCGACAGCACCAATCGGCAGAGCTATCCAGAATAGCGGACCGGCCGGAAACGCTGCCTGAAGAATCAACAACACCACAAAAACTATCCCGCACGTTATTGCAACCGGCAAGACTGATCGATCCAACACGCAGTCACCACCAAATGCGCGGCGTTTGGCGTGTGTGTGGTATCGAGCTACCCGGCTTCATTTTAGTTCCCCTCCCGGCCTTCACGGCCTTCACCGCCACCCTGCACGTCGGAAGAGTTCGATGAAAGTCGTTGATTTGCGATCCGCCACGTACGCACATGCATGACCCCAATCACGGCGCCGCCGACGACTGCAACAGCCTGGAGGAGCCACCATAGATTAGCGGCCGGAAAAAGCAGCAGAAGGGCAAGAACCGCGAAACAGGCTAGGAGCACAAGCAAGGCCGTACGCCAGACTGCTCGTTCAGCTCGCCTTAGCCGTGAGACCGATTCGGCCTCACTTGAATTTGAAAAAGGCACCGGCTCCCCCATCGAAAAGCGCTCCAACCCACTGAGACGGATCATGTAAAGCATCTGTTGCGCCGGTGAATGCGCCATCCCCGCCGAAACTCATGCTATCGAGGATGCCACGCGCGATCGCGAGAAGAGGCGGGAGCGTGTCCGAGAGGGCCAACAGGTATCCAGCAACTCGCCCCCGCATCCCACCGGCGCCCGTTCAAACGATCGGTTCATAACTGAGTACCGCCTCGGGGAGATCGTCCAGGTCGAACCAAGCCCGCTGCGCGCACTCGTGCGGCTCTGGAATGACAGGTCAACCACTCCAGGAGGAACATGAAAAGAACCAGTCGACCCGCTGCCCGGTCACGTTAGCTGTGCCGGCGATGCGCTTCATCACCGATGCCGGTCGCAGCACGCCAGCCGGCACCATAAGACCCAGCACGCCCCTGCGAACGAGGTACACGCAGGCCGACGGGATTGCTATGAATTTCGCCACGAAGCATGCCCACTTCGAACAACAGACAGTGCACCCGGAAGTGATAGCCCCGCTATCCCGTCGTCCCGGGTGCATGAGCAAAATCTGCGAAGACTCCATCCAGGCGGCCCCTCACGCGAACACTCCCGTCACGAATCACCAATCCGTCTCGACCGGTCACCACCATTTCGTGTTCTAATTCAACGTGATCTACGCGGTCGTTCCCTTTCTTGCGTTTGGCCTTTTCGCAGCCTGTACAGCTCTGTATATAAGCCGCAACGTGAAACGAACTACTCAATCGACTGGTGTTGTCGTTGGAAAGCGCTTCGTGCCGAACCATGCCGGACTGGCAGCCAATGGCAGTCGAAGTGGCGGCAACGCCGTTGTAGTCGTTCCTGACTCTTGGATTCTCGAGATCGATCACAATGGCAAGCTCGGCACCGCCGTGGTTTCCCGAGAAATCTACGAGAGCCTTAAAGTCGGAGACGACTACAGCGGATAACCGGGCCGTGAGTCCGCCACGCGTAGGTCGAACGCTTGCAAAACTACGGCTCCTCAAGGATGACAGTGGCGAAGTTTCGTGGGATGCCAGATTGCTCCAGCCAGCTCTTGTAACGGGTTGGTGTCAATAACGCTGGCCTGCGGCGCGATTCAAAGCCTCGCGCCGCAAATGCCCTCTGTATCGAGTACCGCACTCGGCTCAATAGGATTGCTGTAAGAATTGCCACAACTGCAATGACGAGCCCAAATGCGCCGTTTAGGGCGCGGAGGGCGGCGCGGACTTCTCCCGTGGTCGGTCACGCCTGGCGTACCTCCGGCATATGCTCAACCTGAAGGTCAACGCAATGCACCGTTTCACCAACGGATGAGCGAGTGCAGGATGCGAGGCGGGCTGAGGAGGGGCGCCGCCGCCACATCCCCAGCCCGCGTCGGTCAGCCGTCCTGTCGGCGGCTCAGGTCGATGATGCCGAACAGTTCACCCTGTGCTCCGGTCGCGA
>Ga0153994_1000059_pt1 | contig 69922 bp, 70 predicted proteins | sample TSNC078MetaG_FD_104735 | JGI IMG/M metagenome (GOLD analysis project Ga0153994, IMG submission 104735) | Attine ant fungus gardens microbial communities from North Carolina, USA - TSNC078 MetaG | ecosystem: Host-associated > Fungi > Mycelium > Unclassified | place: USA: North Carolina, Lumber...
CCGCTTTTCCAGGATGTGTTCCTGCCATAATTCAACTTTTAAAGGCAGTGTAAGAACGTAGCTTGCCGCCGCCATTTCGAATCACCTCGTCTTTAAAAAACCTTAACTTATACTTCTGACATGAGAAAACACCTCCATATGTCTTAAACATATATTAAGGTGTTTCCTTTAAAAAGGCAAGTCATTATTGATAATTTCGTATACATATGTCAGTTCCCTATGGAGAGAAAGACTCTCCCCTTGGATTTAAACGGCATTCATCTCATGACTAAAGTCACGCGTTTTTTGCCGAGCTGCGCTGATAAAAATTAAAAAACGCAAAATAAGATATCATAAAACATATTTACCAATGGATGAAGATATACTATAATATTAGTTACAATTAAGCCATGTAACGGTAACTAATCATTAATCATATCCAACCCGGAAGGAGCCTCTATGATGAGCCGAGCTAAAAGATTACTCTTTATACCAGTATTTGCATTTCTACTGTTTTTATCAGGGTGCAGCCAACTTTCTTCAAAGGAAACCACTGATGAACTCACATATTCTGACGATTTCGATACGTTTATGTTGGAAGTCTTTAAAGATTATGCAGCTTCAGATGCACTGACCCTCCACTATACATTAAAAAATCCTGAGAACTATGATATTGCATTAGATGAAGTAAATCTGGGTGAAATTGATTTTTCAGATTTGGATGGGATGAAGCAAGACCACGAAGTCTTAGTGGCGCATTTAAAAAGCTTTGATTACGACAAGCTGTCTGCAGATCAACAATTGACATATGACATTGTATTAAGTTATATCGAAAATGATTCCGCTCTTTATGATTTGTTTTTTTATCAGGAAGTTCTTGATCCGACGACAGGCATCCAGACCCAGCTGCCCGTGCTTCTCGCCGAATATACTTTCTATGATACGGAAAATGTAGAAAATTATATCCTATTGTTAAACAGTGTTGATGAGTATTATCAAAGTATTATCGATTTTCAGAAAGAAAAGTCGGCACAGGGTCTGTTTATGGCTGACTTCACCGCCGACGACATCATTCTTCAATGTCAATCATTTATTGCCGACCCGGAATCTAATCTTCTTCTTGAAATTTTTGAAGAAAAATTAGACAGTGAACTCCCTTCTCTGACAGACGAAGAAAAGCAAGGCTACATCCAGCAAAATAAGGAGGCCGTTACGAACTCTATTATCCCTGCATATCAGCTATTAATCGATGGTCTGACTGAATTAAAAGGAACCGGAACAAATGAGGGCGGACTTTATTATTTCGAAAAAGGTTCTGATTATTATCCTTTGCTTGTCAGAAGCAAAACCGGTTCAGATAAAACACCGGATGAGCTCATTAGCCTGGTTGAAGAGTCAATGCAGGACTGCATTACAAACATGAGTCTTATATATATGAAAGATCCGGACATCTTTTCTAAACTATCCGACATTGAATATGCCTACACCGACCCTTCGGAAGTCCTTGAGCATTTAAAGAGCTCCATGCTAGAGAGCTTTCCTGAACCAGCCGATGTCGATTACACCATTAAATATGTTCATGAATCTTTACAAGAAAACATCAGCCCGGCTTTCTATTTGACACCGCAGATAGATAATATAACAAGCAATGTTATTTATATCAACGGCAGCGATAAATATAATTCTGATGAATTATTCCCGACGTTGGCCCATGAAGGCTATCCCGGTCATTTATACCAGATATCTTATTTTTATAATACGGATCCTGCTGAAATACGTACCATTTTAAATTTCAGCGGATACGCCGAAGGTTGGGCAACTTATGTGGAGGGTCTCTCCTATCAATGGTCCGGACTTGATGAAACAATTGCCGATGTTATGCAGGCAGATTTAGCGTACTCGCTTTGCATTTATGCACGGATTGATTTAGGTATCCATCATGAGGGCTGGCTGCTTAGTGATGTGGAGGATTATTTATCCGGACTGGGTATCACAGATACCGAGACCGCCAATGAGATTTACAAGGCTCTCATTTCTGCTCCCGGAAATTATCTTTCTTATTGCATCGGCAGTCTGGAATTTGAGGAACTCCGTACCAAAGCTGAAGATCTGCTGGATGACTTATTTAATGAAAAAGATTTTCACCAGTTTTTATTAGACATCGGACCCGGCCAGTTTGATATCATCGAGAAGTATATGGACCAATGGATTGCCAAACAGCTTCCCGGGGAATCGTGATATTCCTCAAATTTAGTGTTAAATTTTTGTTAAATTCTTGACTTTTATCTTGAGAAATATTACTATAAAATAGCGGAGAATTTTTGATATTATACCAAATAGGAGGAGTAATCAATGTCAACGAAAGCATACTATCCCAGAACTGAAATCGGTGCTGGAAAAACAGGTTTTACAAAAACCCGTTCTATTATTGAAACAGCTTTTTATGGTAACAACGTCATTAAGATTAATACGTTAAAAGAGGCTTATGAATTAGCTAAGAATTCACCTGGTACTGTTGTGACAGATATGCCTGTTTACAGAGGTGAGGAATTTGGTCTTGAGAAAGATGCAAAGGTATTGTTATTCAATGACGGTTCTATTACCGGACGTTATGCCGCTGCCAGAAGAATTGCCGGTGAACCTAATGTGAATTGCGACGAATTAGATAAGATGATTATGGATGCCGTTTACGATACAAGATGGAAAATGATGTACCATGCAGAAGTGTATGTTGGTCTGGACCCTGAATTCATGGTCAAGGCACATCTTCTCATTCCCGAGGGTGAAGAAAACATTATGTACTCCTGGATGCTGAACTTCCAATATATGTCCGATGAGTATGTCAGGATGTATAAAAGCTCCAAACCGGTCGGCGATGGGAATGAAGCTGATATTTATATTTTCTCTAACCCCCAGTGGCCGGGAACAGACAAACCGGGATACGATCCCAAATGTCTGTGCTATTTTAACACAGACCAAAACTGTGCCGCCATTTTAGGTATGAGATATTTCGGAGAACATAAAAAAGGAACGCTTACAATGGCATGGGCCATTGCCAACCGTAATGGTTATGCTTCATGCCACGGCGGTCAGAAAGAGTATACTTTAAAAGATGGTTCTAAATATGTGGCATCTGTTTTTGGTTTATCAGGATCCGGTAAATCTACCATAACTCATGCCAAACATGATAATAAATATGATGTTACTGTTCTTCATGACGATGCATTCATCATCAATTCCGATACATGTGCATCTATTGCCCTGGAGCCCACGTACTTTGATAAAACACAGGATTATCCTCTTGACTGTGAAGATAATAAATACTTACTGACTGCCCAGAACTGTGCCGCGACTTATGATGAGGACGGCAAAATCGTTCTGGTAACAGAGGATATCCGCAATGGTAACGGTCGGGCAATTAAGTCTAAGCTTTGGTCACCAAACCGCGTAGACAAGGTGACTTCTCCGGTTAATTCCATTTTCTGGATTATGAAGGATCCTACCATTCCGCCGGTTGTTAAATTAAAAGGCGCTTCATTAGCATCTGTTATGGGAGCAACCCTTGCCACTAAACGTTCAACTGCAGAGCGGCTTGCCGAAGGTGTGGATCCCAACGCATTAGTTGTTGTCCCATATGCTAATCCATTCAGAACCTATCCGCTTTCAAACGATTATGATAAATTTAAGAAATTAGTCGCCGAAAAAAATGTCGATTGTTACATTATCAATACCGGAGACTTCATGGGTAAAAAGGTTCAGCCAAAAGACACTTTGGGCATCATTGAAGCCATTGTCGAAGGCAGGGCAGAATTCAAGCAATGGGGTCCGATGGAAGATATCGAAATCTTTGAATGGGATGGCTTTGTTCCTAATCTTGCGGACTCAGAATACAAGACCCAATTAAAGGCTCGCATGAATGACCGGGTTGAGTTTGTAGAATCAAGAAAAGCCTTTAAAGACGGCTATGACAAGCTGCCTGATGACGCTTTAGATGCAATCAAAAAAGTTGTCCGGCAATTAGGATAACATAAACGAGGGTGTTCCGGTTTACTTGGGAACACCCTCGTTTATTTCTAAAAACATCCTGATTGGAGGCATCTTAATGATTGAAATATATTATCTTATCACCTTTGAAAATACCCATCAGGCCATTTCCAGTGAACAGGCTCTGCAAAACTGCGGCTTCCCGGTTCGGATTATTCCTGTTCCCACCGAGCTTACCGCCAATTGCGGTCTTGCCATCCGTTTTGATGAAAACTTTTTCCCTTCTATCTACCAAGTGCTGAATTCCATCAATTATGCTTCGTTATACAAAGTTTCTAAAAATGGATTCAAGAAAGATCTCACCCGAATACCGTAATTCGCTGATAAAATGTTAGTCTATGAGTCCCTTTTCCTGCAAGTATTCTTTAGACACATCAGCCACCGAACTACCTTCAACATCTACCTGATATGTCAGGTTAACCATATCCTCGTCGGTAAAGATATTTGCCATCATGGCTAATACTTCTTCCAGATTTGGTGCCGAATCCTTATATTTCTCAAAGAAATCCTCTTTTACAAGCAATGCCCCGTTATACTCCGGGAAAAACTGCCGGTCATCTTCCAAAATCTTAAGCCCTGCCTGCCTATTCAGCCCATCTGTCGCATAAACAACCGTTACATCAATATTACCGCTTTCCACTGCCGAATATTTAAGATTAATATCAATTTGCTTGCCCTCTTTGAATTCCAGTCCGTAAAATTCCACAAAGGGATTATATTTTGCACTGCCCTCCTCAGTAAAGAAGTCGTGCTCTGCGCCAAACACAAGCTGGTCAGCTACGGCGGCCAAATCACTGATTGTATTTAAGCTGTACTCATCAGCAATATCTTGGGGAACTGCTATGGCATAGGTGTTATTAATCCCCAGCTTGTCCAGAAGCATTACGCCCTCCATCTCACGACCCTTTTCATTCACAAAGTCATAGAGTGTCGTATCCTCCGGCACCTCCGAAGGATCTAAGTGAAGATATGTCGTAAGCAGGGTGCCGTCATAGCTGTTCATCAAATCGCTGGTGCCGCCTGTAAGTTCACTGAACAGATTGACCGGCGCCATCTCGTCTTTTATCTCCACAGTCAAGTCTGTTTTCTCTTCTACAAGTAGTTTTACCATATAATGAATAATTTGCATCTCGGAAAATTGCCCGTCATAAACAACAATTGTGTTGTTCTCTTCTTTCCCTCCACATGCCGTCATTGATATGACTAACAAGCCTATAAGTAATAGTGAAATAATTTTTTTCATTGAATAATACCATCCTTATCTAATTTTGTTTTATTGCGGTGAAAACCGCCTTTTCAAATATCTCTCAATCAGGGTCATAACGACATCAAATATAATCGCCATCGCCATCAGTGTCATTGTGCCGGATAAGATGAGCGACATGTTCTGGACATGGATGCCCTTATATATAATACTGCCGAGTCCGCCGCCACCCACAAACGCACCAAACACGGCAATACCCACTGCTGTCACAGTGGCAATTCTGATTCCCGTAAAAATCAAGGGTACCGCAATGGGCAGTTCAACATGAATCAAGCTGTAGATGCGGGTCATTCCCATTCCCCGGGAAACCTCTTTAATCGCAGGATCCACTTCACTGAGTCCGACATATGTGTTTTGAACCACAGGCAATAGGGAATAAAGCAAAAGACCGGTGATGACAGTTACTTTTCCCGCTCCAAAGATAATCATGATTATCCCCAACAATGCCAGTGCCGGTACTGTTTGCAGTACCTCCACCACGAGCAGGATAACTCTTCTGGCCTTGGGATAAAAATATGCACAGATACCCAGGGGAACACCAACGGCAATCGTAAATAGCACCGATACAAACACCATAAAAAGATGTTGTGTTACCATGTCAACAGTCATTTTACATCCCTCCTTATCTGCTTGGGAATGAGCAGCTTTCGCACCCCATCTATAAGCCAGCTAAATCCCACTGCCATAATAGCTGCCGGTATGGCACCGGCAATAATCAGGGTATTGTTATTGCTGCTGACACCTGAATAAATAAAATCGCCAAGACCCCCAAGGCCAATCATCGCCGCCAACACAGCCCAACTCACCGTGTAGACGGTGGACATCCTTAATCCCGACATGATTGACGGCAGTGCCAGTGGGAATTCCACTCTAAAAAGAATCTGTATCGATGACATACCGCAGCCCCTGGCGGCCTCTTTATATTGTTCCTGTACTTCTACCAGTCCCACGTAGGTGTTTTTCAATATCGGAAATATAGCATAAATAGACAAAGCGATAATGACCGTCACCGGTTTTATCCCTAAAATTAAAAATAGTACCCCAATGAATACAATCCCGGGAATGGTCTGAAAAACGGAAATAAACGGAAGTATCACCGTTGCCCAGCCTGGCCGCCTAGAGAGAAGCGCACCGAATATCAGGGCAATGACCAAAGCAATGGCGACGGAGACAATAACATATAGAAAGTGTGTCCATATGGCTGTTACCAGCCGGTCTCCATAGAGCGAAAAGAAATTACCCATTGTTTTCCCCCCAGACTGCATCGGCCAACGCTTTGGCAATACTGGTCTTAGTGACAATTCCCGCCACTGTGTCGTCATGATTTAGAACCACCACATAGCTTCCATCGCTATTCAGCAGTTTTTCAAAACACTCCTGGGCATCTTCGTCCACATAAGAGACCTCATAACTCCTGGATATCAGCGCTTCTATCGTGGTCCCGGCCTTTCCCTGATTCCGAATCGTCTTTATGCTGACGGTACCGGCATATGTGTCATCATCATTTTTCACTAACAGCGTATCAATATTCCTGCGTGCCATCAAATCAACCGCTTCCCGGACACCGCGGTTCTTTGAAGAAGTATATACCTTTGTATACATAAAATCTGCGGCTGTCTGGGGAACTGCCTCCATATCTGTGCTTCGCTTGCCCATAAAGCTCCTGATTAAATCATCGGCCGGGTTAGACAGCATCTCTTCCGGTGTTGCCATTTGCAGGATATCTCCCTTATCCATAAAAATTATCTTATCAGCCATGTTGAGTGCTTCATCCATGTCATGGGTAACGAAGACAATGGTCTTTTTAAATTTACGCTGGATTCGGGTTACCTCCTCCTGAAGCACTGTCCGCGTCATCGGGTCAAGCGCCCCAAACGGCTCATCCATCAGCACAATCGGCGGTGAGGCGGCAAGGGCACGCAAAACCCCAATCCTCTGCTGTTGTCCTCCGGATAGCTCGACAGGATATTTGTGAGCATATTCATCATATGGCATATTGACAAGCTCAAGCATATCATGGACAATCTTGTTACATTTGTCCTTGTCATACTTGAGCAGCTTAGGTACCACACAGATATTCTGCTCGACAGTCATATTGGGAAAAAGGCCAATCTGCTGAATGACGTATCCAATCGAGCGCCGCAGCGTCACCTTATCCGTTTTTGAAGTATCTTCACCATTAATAAATACCCTGCCCTCATCCGGTTCTATCAGACGATTGATAGTTTTCAGGGTTGTTGTCTTTCCACAGCCACTGGGACCAATCAGAACCGTCAATTCGCCTGTTTTTATTTCGAAGCTTAAATCATTGAGTATCAGTGAATCACCGTATCGCTTGTTTACATGTTCAAACCTGATCATGGAATCTCCTTCCATATCTCCCTCTCTTTCCTGATTACTTAAAATATCATTAATCTCTTTTACTACCCTCAGTTGACAAAGTAACACACGATTGAGGCGTATGTTACTTTGTCAACTGAGGGTACTTAGTATAGTATATACAATTAAGTATAATATGTCAAATTTACTAAATGATAAATATATTTTTCTATTTTTTTTGTATTGTTTTTTCTTTGCCACTTCCATATTCTAGTTGACCATGGTATAATGAACCTTTCAATGTATTAATTAAGGAGTGAGCCAATGGGGATTTTTGACTATGACATTACTTTGCCATCCCTGCCGATACCAGAACTGCCGGAAACAGGTCAGAATATACAAAACCTGCTAAAGCCGCTGGTAGATGAGGCGACATGGCAAGAAGAATGCCGTTTTATTACACATTTTATTGAGGAAGACGGGGATGGCACCCGTCTGCAGCAGTTATTGCTGGCGTGGAAAGCAAGGCAAAGCAAAAATGGCAGCTGGCTGCGTTCCATCTGGGACGACCAATATTTATCTTTTCGGGAGATGCTTCCAATCAATATGAATTACTGTTTCCAGATGACAGCAAATCGCTGGGGTGAGGTCGGTCTCGCCCGGATGATTATCGGGCTCTGTGAACAGCTTAACCGTCTCAGGAGAAAGCAGATGCCCGCTGAACAATCCGGAAATAATTATTTAAGTATGGATATGATGCGCCACATCATGTATACCCGGATACCCGCCCCGGTACGCGATATATGGACACATCTCCCAATGGGCGAATCCAAAACCGCTGCCGTAGTTTGCCGGGGTCACTGGTTTATCCTGACATTAGAGGACGAGAACTGTGATTTGATTTCACCTTTTGCAGTAAGTAAAGCACTTAATCAAATCAAAACAGATGCTGCCAAAATGAATCAGGCCGAGGCTATTGGCGCGATGACTTGCGTGCCGCGCAATGAGGCCTTTTGTTTGCGGGAACGGCTGCTTCACAATCTATTGAACCGGACAAACATGGAAAGTATCGAAAAAGCCTTATTTGTCGTTTGTCTGGATGAGCCTCTGGCCGAAGATGAAAGCTTCGGTCACAGAGCGCTGACCGGCGATGCGGCAAATCGTTGGTTTGACAAGTCCCTGCAGATTATCTGCACTGACAACGAGCACATCGCTATGAATATGGAACACGCCGGGTGTGATGCCGGAAATTGGGTTCACTTGCTAAATCAGATGGATCAATCCTTATTAGCCCAACCGATCCCCTTAGACGAGCCGGTGCCGGCGGCCCATGTCCGCGTACTTGAATGGAACCTTGAAGATGACCTCGAAAAAGATTTACAGGCGGCACGTTCGTCATTCAAAGACATGGCGCAGAACATCACCCTGGCCCAAAAGGAACTTACCTGTCTCTCGAAGGACACCATTAAATCCAAAAAGTGCCGGCAAAAAGGTCTGGGACCCGAAAGACACGTACGGGGTCTGGAGGCTATCTATGAAATGTACAGTGGCACTAAAGAAGGCGCCAATCTGGTAAAACCGGTAACGCTTGATCTTAAGGGTTACCAAATACTGGGCCATAGCACACTTTCCACCAGCGGTATAACTGCTCCCAGTATCACCTACTTTGGATTTGGACCGGTTGTATCCGACGGCCTGGGAATAGGCTACGGATTGAAAGCAGATTCTTTAAATCTCATGGTGTCTTCGTATCCCGAAAGCGGTATTGATGCCGGGGAGTTTATCACAACTGTGGAGAAAATGGCACAAAAATGGCTGACACTATTTAGTCTTTAAAAAAGCAGAAAGAAACAGCAGTTAAATGTTGTTTCTTTCTGAATATGTTTCAATGAATTTCTCTAGTTTTTTAGAGGTATCGCTGCTGAGGATGTATTCTATCTGATGCGCCTCACATTCAGCAATCTCCGCCTCGATATTTAATATATCCGTAAGAAACCTAAATGCGACATTATAAGTATCCAACAATCCCTTTGCTATATCTTTGCCGGCCGGCGTCAGTTTAATCGTGCCGTAATGCTTATGGTTAACATACCCCTGTTCTTTCAGTACGTGAATCGCTTTGTTAACGCTTGCCTTAGATATCCCCAGGATTATCGCCACATCTGTAACCCTTACATCTCCCCGCACACTTTCAAGTATATAAATTTCCTTTAGATATTCTTCCTTCTTCAAAGTAATCGCCCCTTAAAGCCCTGCAAAGTGCTCATCTAAGCGTTTCAGCGCCTTGATTAAAGTCTCACATTCCTCGTTATTTAAACCTTCTCTCATCGCCTCAATCATGATTTGATGGAACTTTTCATGATGCCGGTATGCCCTGACTCCCTTTGGCGATAATGAAATTAATACGACCCGTTTATCTACGGCACTTCTTGTTCGAATGACATAACCCTTTTTAACAAGGTTATTGACAGCTATCGTCAGCGTACCTACCGTGACCCCTACTTTTTTTGCCACGGTCGACATATTGTTAGAAGCATTCATCCCAATTGCATCTAAAATATGCATGTCATTCACAGAGATATCCTTAAATTCGCTATTGTTTACATAACGACGTTCAAAATCTAATGCATTATTGAATAAATATACCAACAGTGTATTTAACTGAAGATATGAATCCATAGAATATCTCCTCCTAAAGCTTTTAGAATGTCTTTATTATATCCTATTTCCAAAGTTATATCAAGAAAACGCTTCATATCGCAATATATTTATGCTATAATATATTTCGTCTTAATTTAATTATTTAAAGGAGAGATCGCATGAAGTTTACTAAAATGCATGGATGCGGCAATGATTATATTTATGTCAATTGCTTTAATGAAATAATAGATAAACCAGAAGTATTATCCAAAGCTTTAAGCGACCGGCATTTTGGCATTGGTTCTGATGGAATGATTCTCATCTGTCCTTCAGATATTGCTGATTTCCGGATGCGAATGTATAACAATGATGGCTCTGAGGGGAAGATGTGCGGCAATGGTGTCCGCTGCATAGCAAAGTATGTTTACGATTACAGTCTTACAAATAAAACAAGAATTTCATTAGAAACTGAAGGCGGTATCAAGTATCTGGATCTGAAGATCGTCGATGGGCAGGTGGACTCTGTTAAAGTCGATATGGGGGAACCCATCTTAGAAGCCAGCTTAATTCCGGTTGAATATAATCATAACCATGTCATCGATGCACCCATCATGATAAATGGTACAGAATACCAAATCACCTGCATCTCCATGGGAAATCCTCATGCCATCGTATTTGTACCAGACACTGCAGCCTTTGATTTAGAACGGCTCGGACCACTTTTTGAAAATCACCCCATGTTTCCGGATAGAATTAATACTGAATTTGTCGAGTTAATTGATGAGCATACTGTCCGTATGCGGGTATGGGAAAGAGGCTCCGGAGAAACGCTTGCCTGCGGAACAGGTGCTTGTGCCAGTGCGATGGCATGTATCCTTAACGGCAAAACCGGTACTCAGGTACAGGTCAAGCTTCTCGGCGGAGACTTGGATATAAGCTATGACGAGGCCAGCAACCATATCTTTATGAGCGGACCGGCAACTACCGTTTTTGATGGTGAAATCGATATTAAACAGTGGATTTAGAAAGGATAAGTAAAATGTTATTACGTCAATTACTTGAAGAATTAGAATTTACGTCGATACAAGGCAATATTGATATTCCCATTTCCCAGCTCATTTATAATTCCAAAAACGCCTGCAAAGACGGCGTTTTTGTCTGTCTATCCGGAGCAAACTTTGATGGGCACGATTATATCCCGGAGGTTGCCGCATGTGGTGTCACGGCTGTCATTACGGAAAAAGATGTAACCCCGATTGAAAATATCACCATTATCCGGGTTGAAGATACCCGTTATGCCTTGGCCTGTATGTCTGCCGCATATTTTGGTCATCCGGCCAGGGAATTAACAACTGTGGGAATCACCGGCACGAAAGGCAAAACGACAACAACCTATATGATAAAGTCCATTCTTGACCATTCAGGCATTAAAACCGGATTAATTGGGACCATTGAAACCATTATTGACAACAAACACATTCCGGCATATAACACAACACCCGAATCCTATATTGTCCAGAAATATTTTCGTGAAATGGTCGCGGCCGGCTGTCAATGTGTCGTCATGGAGGTTTCCTCTCAGGGATTAATGCTCCACCGCGTCAGCGGTTTTTCTTTTGATTACAGTATCTTTACCAATCTTGAGAAGGATCATATTGGTCCCAATGAGCATAAGAATTTTGCCGATTATATCCACTGTAAATCAATGCTTTTTAGACAAAGCAAGTTGGGTATTGCAAATATAGATGACCTGCATTTTGCCGATATTATGGAAAAGCACACTTGTGAAATAGAATCCTTCGGTTTACATAGTAATGCCGATATCCGTGGGGAAAACATTCATTTAACCAACTATGACGGTAAAATAGGCATTGCCTATCATGTCAGCGGACTCATCAATTTTGATGTAGATGTCAATATTCCGGGAAAGTTCAATGTCTATAATTCATTGGCGGCCATCGCCCTTTGCCGGCATTTTGATATTGATACAACAGCAATGAAGGACGCTTTAAGCAAAGTCACCGTCAAAGGCAGGTTAGAGCTTGTTCCGGTTTCTAATCAATTCTCTCTGATGATTGATTATGCCCATAATGCAATGGCTCTGAAAAGTTTGCTGACAACATTAAAGGAATATAAACCTAAGCGTATCGTCACATTGTTTGGCTGCGGAGGTAACCGTGACCGGAACCGGCGGTTTGATATGGGAGAAATTTCTTCAAAACTATCTGATTTAACCGTTGTCACATCGGATAACCCGCGAAATGAGGAGCCCATGGCTATCATCGAGGATATTTTGCAGGGAACGGCCAGAGGTTGCGGTGAAGTAATTACTATCCCTGACCGCAAAGAGGCTATCAAATATTGTATTCAACATGCTAAAGAGGGGGATGTTATCATATTAGCCGGGAAAGGCCACGAAGATTATCAGGAAATCAAAGGAACAAAGTACCACATGGATGAACGTGAGCTTATTCAGGAGATTCTTAAGGAAATGTAACAGCAATGCCGGCAGCCGCTTGTAAAAGGCTGCCGACGGCTTTCATAGGTTAATCCCCCAATAGAAGATAAGTTTACCGAGTCTTTTGTAAATGTCTGTTTTAGAAGGAATTTTGATTGATGTCATGTAGTTAGTCGGCATAGTATATCATATGTTAAATTATGCAAAAAAGTTAATAGAATTTATAATTTTATGATAGGAAATTAGTCAACTATTTGCCGCAGCACTTTTTATACTTCTTACCACTTCCGCACGGGCACGGATCATTGCGCCCTACTTTCGGTTGTATTCTTTTATAGGTTTCCACCCCGTCATAAATATATGCCGGTTCTTTTTTGTCCTTGGAGGCTTTTTCGTAAGCGGAATACATAGAACGCTCAAATTCTGCTTTTTCTGTGTTTTTTACATAATAATGTAACTGTTCTAATATTTCCCCGGCTGTTTTTTCAGCATCATTTTGAACCTTCTCCAGAAAACTCCGGCAATTCTTGTAACTATATGGATATGTATTCTTGATATAATTCATTTCCTTCTGATGTTTCGGATAGTATTGGCAGATATACCATTCATACGTATAAGCAAGCACCATGATACGGTCACATTCTTCCGGTGTAACCGAGTCCTTTTTCATATACCTTCTCTCATAACTGGTATACAGATAGGTCTCTGCTATCGCATCTACACGGGAATCCTCATGACAACCATAGAGTTCCCAAGAAATAAATGCAGACTCCAGAATTTCAACGCAATTTTCTTCCGTCAGATAATTCTTCTCTTTTATATGTTTGATAAATTCCAGAAACAGCGGACGATACCCTTTATTCCTCATTAGGCTACGGAAATACACAATATTTCCCGCCAGATAATCCTGCATCTCTTCTGTCATCTCCACCAAATCCAGAAAATGATAGTAAGATTCCAAATCTTCGGAATACTGTTGATTTCCCAACGCAATATCCAGATAAAGCAGATTCTGGTAGGCTCCATCCAACATTTGCGGAGATGGGATAAATCCTGTGGCTTCATATGCAGCAACTTCTTCATAAAAAAATTCCCGGCTTTGCTTTTTCTTTCCTATCTGTTGCAAAGCATCTCCATAGCTCGTAAAGTAAAAAGGATGATATGTCTGCAACGGATAAACCAGTTCAAACTCTTTCACCGCATCATGAAAATTTCCTGTTGCATGATGTACCATTCCCAGGAAGAGGTGTGGCAGTTCTTCTTTGGGATAATCCTGCACCAAATCGAAAAACACTTGCCCAGCTACATCCATTTTCCCCTGCGAAAAATAGCATCTACCCAAAAGCATCCTTACCTCCGGATTGCTGTTGTCTTCCTCAAGAATCCGGCAACACAGACCTTCTGCTTTCTCGTAATCTCCCTCATCCTCTGCCAGAAATGCCTCTCTTACCTCCAAATGCAGCGTTGGCGAAAATTTGGAAGCAATTTGCTCAATTTCCGCTAGCGGCGCTTCATTCCTGATTTTGGCAGTAATTATTTTCTCCATTCTGTTCTTCGTCCTTTCATTTTAAATTATTGTCTTATAATATTTTCCAATATCCACTTTTCTTACTCCCGTATCTTTGAATACGGTCTTTTTCTACTAAAGATTTCATAGACCTCTGCACTTTACTTCTTGGCATATTTAATCTACTTATAATCTCGCTCTGCGTTATTTTAGGATTTTCTATAAGCAAATTCAGAATCATTTTTTCGCTCTCATTTAAAGCCTCATTTAAAGCTTCATTTAAAGCCTCATTTAAAGCCTCATTTAAAGCCTCACCATTTGCCATTTCATAATTTAAGTTCAGTAAAGTAAGGATAAATTCTGTTCTGTTAGAGAAAAACTTTGGTGCTTTCTCTTTGCTATAATTGGCTTCGGTCGCATAGGCCTGTCTGATTTTTTTAAATCCGCTTCCACGCCTTTCCATATAATTAAGACGACTAAAAATGTCTGCTATGACCGGATTCCGCCTAACCGATGGCACTTGTTCAATATCCCGCTCTTGAATAAAAGATCCGTCAAACATCCCCCCAGGCGAGTAAATCTCAAGTCTATCATCAAATATGTCTATATGCACTTCACTTCCATAATTCAGATAGTCACGATGAACTAAAGAATTTACAAGTCCTTCAAAAACACTTCGTTCGGCATAGTCGGGAAATTCAATTCTGGCATTTTTATCTTTCTTCCACATTTTCTTTGAATTGCGTTTTACAAAATTTACCCCTTCTTCTAAAAGGATAATGAGACTTCCTGAGTATTCACTATCATCCAGAGCCTCCATCATTCCAGATGCTTTATCAAGTCCATTCCACCTAGTGCAAAATACTCTGGAATAACGAATGGGGCTTTCATCTGCCAATAACGCACCTGCATTTGTTAAATACCCATTTTTATCAACAATACCAAAAGATTCAAAATCATTTTCTTCCATACTTCTATTTGTTTTTTGATGATAGGCAGCGCGGAGCTTTGAAAAAGAATAGTCTCTAAATCTATATTCGGTTGCTAGACTATCAAAACTTTTATTTTTTCCTCTTAAAACTAAACGTTTTAAATCCACTGCATTGGCAGTAACGCTTTCATTTCCAATGCGGACAAAAGCAGTATGATTACCATCTCCGACATAATAGTATGGTGTTTCATCACCGGCAGGTACTTGAAGGCTTAGAATATTCTTTCCTTCTATTTTGTGAATTTTCATAATGACATCAGGTATGGGATCCATTCTCGCTTTTACCTGCTCACTGATTACTTCTGATGCTTTTTGTATGTCACTTAGCCCAACTATATTATCATCATCTGCAATCCCAAAAAATAATATTCCGCCAATGCCGTTTGCGAATGCACTAACACTTTTCAACCAACTTTTCGGTCTTTTTACTTCCAATGATATTTTCTTATCATACTCTGTTGCTTCTCCGAGCAATTCTTCTATACCCATGTCGTCCCCTCCACAATTCTGAATAAAATTATCATTTTTTATATCTTGAACTGCCTTTATTTATAGTATATTCTATGAATTCACACATTACAAGAGCAATTTATTACGTCATATCTTTTGGCAAGATAGTCTATCTTGACAAACCTTGTGAATCGGCATATAATATTTATGCATACTATATGTAAGCATATCATTTGCCAGATTGGAGGGTATATTATATTGGAGATACAACAATCTTTGGGCTATCTTATAAATACAAGCGCAAGGTTAGTGAAAAGAAATCTTGATATGAATATTAAAAGCTATGGCATTACAACTGCACAATGGGCCGTCTTAAAGCTATTATCAGTGGAAGATAATTTGTCACAAGCTGAAATTGCTGACAAAACACACTCTGATAGAGCCACGTGTGGGGCTGTCATTGATAAGCTCATATCAAAAGGACTATTACAGAAGGAATTATTTGAAAATGACCGTAGGAGCTATCGAGTAAGAATTTTATCTGCGGCACTCGTAATTGTGGATGAAGTTACTTTATTAGCTGAAAGTGTAAATAATTTAGCGGTTAAAGGACTATCCGATACAGAAATTAGTACATTTACTCAATGCCTAAATACACTTATATCGAATTTGGGAGGTGAATAAGGATGTCATGGGCATGTGAAATCATTCGAGCATTTTTTGTTGCTTTCGGAGCTATCCAGACAATATCAAACTTCACATATTTGTTGACGAAACAAGGTCTTGAATTAGCAAAAAAGCAACATAAAGAATTGCCTGATAATACTACGAATAAGCAAATAAAAGTAAAAACAATATGTATGTTTTCGTTCGGCATTCTTTTTTTTGCAACAGGTTTATTTTCGTACTTAACACGCTCTTATTATGAATTAAGCTTTAACATCGTTTTGGGTGCTTATACGCTATATGCTTTAATTGAAGCTGTATATTATAGATTTTGGAGAACATTCGGAGCTTTTATAATATCTGCCATATTATTTCTTGTGGCTTTATTCGGATAGAATTTATGATTAGTCAAAAAGGGCTTTCAATCATTTCATCCATAGTGCCGTTATAGGTGAATTATCAAATGTCAAATATAGAACAATCCTGCATCTAACCGTCATTTAAAGGTCTCACATAAGAAAACAATTCGTTATCACAACCGAAGCCACCACTCCGGCAATCGTCGCCACCAAAGCGCCCCACACCGTATACCTTGTTTTCGTAATTTTCACAGATAAAAAATAAACCGAAATCGTATAAAACACAGTTTCTGTACTGCTTAGGATGATAGATGCCATTAGTCCGGCGGCGGAATCCGTGCCATAATTCTTATAGATATCCGTAAGAATTCCCGTAGATGCAGACGAAGAAAACATTTTAATGATTGCCAATGTAAACACTTCTACGATCATGCCCAAACGGTCAAGTATCGGCTCTAAAAGTCGCCCTAATAAATCAAAGGCCGATGATGCCCGCAGGATACCAACGGCAAACAGCAGACCCACTAATGTCGGCATGATATTAAACACAATTTTGATCCCATCTTTTGCCCCGTCAATAAAAATATCATATATATTCAATTTAGATAGTAATCCATAACCCACGATGTATAATATAACACACGGCAGTATGAATGCAGATGCAAAGGTCAATATATTACCCATGATATCTCCTTCCCATTATTTTTGCATAAATAACCCCTGCCAACGTTGATACCAGCGTCGCCAGTATCGCAGGTACAATAATAGCCGTCGGCGCCACCGAACCATATTCACTGCGGTAAGCTATGATATTCATGGGAACGAGCTGCAGCGATGATATATTAATAATCAAAAATGTACACATATCAGTAGTCGCTACAGACTTATCCTTATTCAGTTTCTGCAATTCTTCCATCGCCTTTAACCCGGCGGGCGTCGCCGCCCAGCCGAGACCTAATATATTCGCCACAAAGTTAGTCGATATGTATTCTCTGGCAGGATGGTCTTTGGGTACACGAGGAAATAAAAAATCAATGACAGGACTTAAAATTCTGGACATCGCCGCCATCAGGCCTCCGACTTCGGCAATTTTAAGGACTCCTGTCCACATCGCTACAATTCCAAGCATCGTAATGCATAAAGCAATAGCTTCCTTAGATGAATCAATAATTGCTGCCGATACTGCTTCCATATTACCGGTCAGGGCACCGACCACAATACCTATAATAATCATAATGCCCCACATATAGTTTAGCATAGCTGTACACCATCTTTTTTAATATCTATATTCAAAGGAGGTCTTAAAAATACTATGAATTATACTCCTACTCAAAATATAAATGCCGTTTCTGCGCCTTATCGCCCATAAACGAACAACGCGGCATGGAAAGATTCTATCCCTGCCGCGTTGTATGTGTAGTCTGCTATTTCTTTTCTACCGGAACCTGTATTTCGGTTAGCCAATCATCCGCATTGTCTTTGTTCCAGATTCCGTCAATATAACTTTCCCGTACATTGTTGATAATCCGGTAGCCGTTTTGTTCCACCCACTGCATCGCATAGGCATAGGCGTCGCCTAACTTTTCATATGCGCCGCGATGTAAAACTGACACAGCGGTGACAGCAGGAATGTCTTTGAACACAACACCGTCGCCATCGTTCCCACGGCTCGTTACCGCCTCACAAATTTCCACATTGATGTCGGTATTCCGATATTCGCTGTCGAGATACACATTGAAGCAATAACCCGGTTCTACGCACTTAATACCCGGATTTGCCTTGCCCACCTTTTCGCCAAGCGCGGGCATGATTTCGTTCAATGCGGCGTAGTTGGGTATGGTGTATTTTGCTGAATACACCGTGTAGGATGGGATTTCCTTGATAACTGCTTGATAATTCATTTTTTGACCCTCTTTCCGTTCTTTGATGTAGTGATTTAATCGAAAGAGTTGGTCCGTGATATTTCGCGCGTCGCTTTCAAGCTCGGCTTTGCGCTGCGTGAGTATCCCCGCTATGTTGTGGCCATCAACGATTGCAGAAATTTCGGGGATAGAAAACCCCATCTGCCTGAGCGCAACGATTTCATTGAGCCGAAAAAGCTGGCTTGTCGTGTAATAGCGGTAGCCGTTTTCCTCATCAACATGGGATGGCGTCAATAGCCCTACTTCATCATAATGATGCAGTGTTTTGATAGTAACCCTGCCAAGTTTTGAAAACATGCCGATACGATACATAAAATCACCGTCCTTTCTTCCGTAATTTTATTCTACATCCTCCGGCAGCCGGAGAGTCAAGTGCTTTTTCAAAAATATTTTTTCAACCGACTTTGGAGATGAAAGCTGACTATAAGGTAAACTCCTTGGGATTATATCACCGTTATCTATGGCATTTCTTATCGATTTCAAATACAGGTGCAGCCCGAATCAGTGCTGAATTTGCTTCATTGCTGCCGGAAATGAAAACGACGGTAAGCCATATCATGTTATATAAAAAGTCAAATAAGCCAAGCAGGAACATACCAATTTCTCTTGTCTACCGGAATAATATCGGTTGGCATGCATATCACCGCTCCGGTTCCGATTGCTGTCTTTAGATGTGCCGCACCGGAAAAGACATCTTCTTCTCTTGGCTCTTTTTCTATTGGCTTTAACACAGAAAAGTTTTTGACTGCATCTTTTGGTGCAGCACCCTTTTTGATTTCAATTGGATTTACAACACCATTTTGATAGATGATGATATCAATCTCCTTTTTATTGCTGTCACGATAGAAGTAAAGCGGCGGTCTTTTACCATTATTAATAAAACTCTTGTAGATTTCAGAAACTACCCAGGTTTCAAAAAACTGACCGTCCATAGCCCCTCGTTCCAATACCTCCGGGCTGCTCCAACGGGTAATATATGAGCAAAGCCCCGTATCAAGGAAATACATTCTCGGTGCTTTTATCACTCGTTTCAAAGCATTATTTGAGAATGGAGGAATAAGTGCAACCAGTCCGGACGAAACTAGAATTGACAGCCACTGCTTTGCAGTAGGTGCAGAAATGCCCGCTTCATTTGCAAGTGTCTCATAGTTGACATTCGTTGCCGTTCTTGCGGCAACAATGTTGATAAAATTCAAAAAAGTTAATTCATCAGCTACTTGAGATAAATCCTTGATGTCACGGCTTAAATAGGTTTCAAGATAAGACTCATAGTATTCTTCACGATTAACAGTTTCTATCTCATAAAGCCTTGGCATGGAACCTTTGAAAATACGCTTAAACACTTGCATGATATTCATTTTAGGAACTTCACTCATTCTTTTTATAAGAATGTCTGGCTCAACTGCGAATGGCGGGAAATGATTGCCGCCTATCTCGCTGTTGGACAGCCCCAACATTCTAACAACTCCGGCTCTGCCTGCAAGTGACTCAGTAACACTTTTCATAACATGAAAGGTCTGAGAGCCTGTCAGCCAAAAATCTCCGTTTGTCTTATATTCGTCTACATAGACTTTAATATAATCAAACAGTTCGGGAGCATATTGCACTTCATCAATTAAAACAGGCGGAGCATAACGCTGTAAAAACATTTCCGGTTCTTTCTTTGCCATTGCTCTGATAGTCGGATTATCCAAGGACACAATCTTACGGTTTTCGTCAGCCATCTTAGTCAATAATGTGGTCTTACCAATCTGTCGTGGACCTGTCAGCAAAAGCACCGGAAAGGTTTCGTTGATGCTCTGCAGTGTTTTTTCTATTGTTCTTTCATAATACATAGCAGTCCCTCCTAACAATATTTTATGCTTTTATAAAAAATATTATGCAAATCCAAATTCTAATTTTATATTAGCATATTTTATATGCTTTTTCAAGAGGGACGAAATACATTCCAACTTCATTCTCTCTTCTACACCCACTAGTGATACCAGCGAGGAATTACACTAACCATGCAGCATATAACGGAAGTGAAATTATTCCATTTTCGAACCCAAAATTTTTCCCAGATATCCTGATCGTATCGGCAGCATTATATTGCTTCTTATAAACTGACAGACTTCGTGATTTTACATGCTCTCTTGCCTTCACTTCTACAGGTATTACCTTGCCCCCTATCTCTAAAATGAAGTCAATTTCTGCATTACCACCAGAAGTCCAATAATATAGCTTATGTTCATTCTGCTCAAATACATTAGCAATATAGTTTTCCGTTAAAGCTCCAATGAAAATATGATCATTTCCACTAATAATGTCATATGCCGTAAATCCTGCCTTGGTAGTCAGCAATCCTACATCACTCATATATAGTTTAAAAGATGCATCAAACAGGGAGGCTTTCCCGCCTTGTGCCACTACTTTATACTGGGATTTTTTATTATTTTTTGCCAGCTGTGTAGGGATACTATCAAAACAGGTCCAGATTTTAGCAGTCTCTGTCGGGCTTGCATATTTAGCCATATCTGCCACATAAGCATTCAGGATTTCTTGTTGAATCAGAGTGACTTCCATCAAACTTTCTCCTCCACATAGACTTCAACTGCTTCCGGCATACCTCCAACAATCAGATACTCCCGATTTATTGCAACGCCTAATAAACTTCCTGCCGCAATCACATGATACTCGGAGGCTTCCTCTTGAAAATACTTTAATGATGTTAATGCCCGCTCGCAGCAAATACACCAAGGCATATTTGAATATATGTCGAAATCTTCATATATCTAAAATTATTCATGCAATTTAGTGAAATATTTCGCTCAAATTGCATTGAATTTCACACGAATATGTGTTATGCTTTTTTAAAAGCAGATTTAGGGGTGAAAAAATGTATAGAAAAATTATGCAGTACTTGGTTGAATGGAAAAATAGTCCTTACCGTAAACCACTGATTTTGCAAGGTGCCCGGCAGGTGGGCAAAACTTATTCCATTCTTGAATTCGGAAGAGAGTATTATGAAAATGTAGCATATTTCAACTTTGAAACAAATCCGCAGCTTGCAAAGACATTTGATGAGAGTATTGAACCTGCCTATTTGCTTCCCATACTTTCACGCCTCGCAAGTCAAACAATTATCAAAGAAAAAACTTTGATTGTATTTGATGAAATACAGCTATGCGAGCGGGCACTAACATCAATGAAATATTTCTGTGAAAATACACCTGAATATCATATTATCGTTGCCGGTAGTTTGTTGGGTGTAGCCGTCAACCGTGAGAAATTCTCATTTCCAGTTGGTAAAGTAGATATGAAAACTCTTCAGCCTATGGATATGGAAGAGTTTTTACTTGCGTGCGGAGAAACCAGGCTCGTTGAACAAGTGAAGGATTGTTTTGTGAAGGATACACCGATGCCATCGGCACTCCATAACGCCGCACTTTCATATTATCACCAATACCTCGTTGTCGGCGGTATGCCCGACTGTGTGAGTAAATACCTTGAGACTAAGGATTTAATATTGGTTCGTCATACGCAAAACATGATATTGGAGAGCTATTTGAACGACATGAGCAAATACAATTCTCAAAATGAAATTAAAAAAACGCGGCTAGTCTACGACAACATTACGGTTCAACTTTCTAAGAAAAATACGCGTTTCCAATATAAGCTGATTAAGTCGGGGGCAAGAGCGGCCGAATTTGAAAACGCAATTGAATGGCTCTCACTATCCGGAATTGTGACACGCATCTATTGTGTCAAACACTCCAAGAAACCACTCGAAAATTATCGTGATATTGACTCTTTCAAGATTTATGTATCAGATGTCGGACTTCTTTGTGCAAAGAAAGATATTGTGGCTGAGGATGTTCTATACCTTTCTGATGAATTAAATGATTTTAAGGGCGGAATGGTTGAGAACTACGTTTGCTGTCAACTTACCGCAAGCGAATATAAAAGTTATTATTGGACATCTAACCGGGGTGCAGAGGTTGATTTTGTTATCCAGCGTGATAGAAGAATTATTCCAGTCGAAGTGAAATCAGCAGATAATACACGAGCAAAAAGTTTAGCTGTTTACATTAATACTTATACTCCAGATTACGTTATCAAACTGTCAACAAAAAACTTTGGCTTTGAAGATGGAAAAAAGACGGTTCCGCTTTATGCGGCATTTTGTTTATAGATAGGTAGAACAGGTTTATCTTAAGTTTTCACCTGATAGTTCGTAATAATATCAAGGCATAATGAAGAACCTTTTTTCCAACATCAAATCCATATTTCTTTTATATTTTCAAATCTTCAAATTTCTTTCACTGGAATATCTGCTCTAACTCTCCGACCATGCCCACTTTGCTGCATATTCTGAACCCGGTGTTATACGGTCAAAATAGTAATAATACACATCAGATGAACCAGACGAAGCCTGCCATCTTGCCCAGCAATAAATTGTGTATGCAAATAATTTTTCACCGTATGCATAACTCATAGAATGTACGGATGTTTCCTTATCCGATAAAGGATATTTTTCTAAAAATCTATCTTCCTCTTCCCCGTAACGTTCTCGTGCCATTTTTCTAAACCGCTGTGAATAATCTTCCAATTCAAAGTAATAAGAAAAAATACTTCCTTCATCAGAATTACTTCCCAGAAGAAGCGGAACATCATTCTGGTTCCTTGCAGCAAATGCATTTTCCAGCCAGACAGTTCCATCTTGAAACGGAAAAAATCCCCATGTCCCTTCAAATAATTCTACCGTAGACAATTTTCGCAGTTCTTCAATAGAATCAGTACCGAATCTCTGTGTATACTCAATCCCCTTTACCTCTGCTTGTTTTAATGTCATCTGCGGACAATAAGTATCTTTTCCCATTTGTGCCCCACTCTCTGCCGCTGCTCTTGCAAAAAGGCCTTTAGCAAAAGGCGATTCGTACAATGCATTCACACTGATAGAACCGGCAGACTCCCCGGATATAGTTACCTGTTCTGAATCCCCGCCAAAAACTTCAATATTTTCCTGAATCCAACACAGTGCCTGGATCTGGTCCAGCAACCCGTAATTTCCGGACGTATGATACGAAGATTCCTCCTCGTTGTATAATTAATCTTGTAAAAACATAAGTTAATAATGTGCTGGAAAATACGGTGTCTATTTATCTCCGTCTTTATATATTTTTTATCTTCCTGACGCCAGGAAGATAATCCAACTTTTATTCTGTTTAAGCATATTTAGATCCTATGAGCAATTCTATTTACTTGATTTAATTATACTCCTTATATACTTTTAATAATATTCTCATGTGTATTTTCTACAATAATCCGTTGGCTTTGATCAAACATCTCGCTGCGATTCTTTCCTATTTTAGGTCGATAGCATTTATGCCCTACCGTATCCCCAACCATTACCTGATTCCGAAGAATTGAAAGCACTGCATGTGTTGACCAAAGAACGGGGTTATGGGGCGCTTTAAACTTTACCATCCCCAGTTTTTCCAGCCGCGTGTTAGGTGAATCAATTTCCTTTTCGTTAAGTATTTTAGCGATGGCATATGCTGAAACCCCTTCCAGGTACATATCATATATATTCTGTACTACCTTGGCTGCCTCAGGGTCAATCGCAAGTTTTCCTTTTTCTAACTTCGACTTCCAGTAGCCATAACGAGGTTGCTTCTGTGAAAAACCCTGTTCCGATGCAAAGTTCGGACGAACTGTACATATTTACAGCAATGACAATCCCAGATTGTTTAACATACCGCCAAGGGATAGTAAGGCATGGAAAGTGGAATATAACGGGAGAACTTCCGTGGAGCGTTCCAATAAACGAGAGAAAAATGATTACAAATTAGAAGACAGCAGACACCGCTCAACTAAGATGTGGTACTGCCGCCTCTATGGCATCATGATGTTACAGCACCTGGATGCCTGGGAAACGCCCTCTGTCGAGGCATTTCAAGAAGCTTTTTCTAAGCTTACCGCCTAGACTCTTTCTAACAATACCTATTTTAAAACATATAACAAACACTTGCCTGATTTTGTAATCCATACTTTTGTAGCATTCCCGGATGGAATGCCCTTCATAACATGTACATGAATAGGTTCGAGTGGCTCACCTTCATTTGACCTGATTGTTTTATTTAATAATTTCTAATTTTATTATACCCCTATTTGGGGGACTTCTCAATATATTTTTAACTTCAATCAACCCTTTCATTATACTCATACATAGCTGAAGGAATTATTAAATTTTTACCCCTGCTTTCTCAAATCCATTGCTATTTGTTTCATACCATGTCCAAATTGTAAGTATAACTCCATTAAGTCCTTCTTTATACTATAGAATCATTCCAAAGTCTTAGAAGTCGTTGCCGGTTTTCTGGTAATATGTTTCTGCATTAATCCCATAAATTGCATATCATTGTCGCCATCAATCACAATATTCTGACTTGGGTTTTCGTAGATCTTGTTTTTCCTTGAATTTGACCTGATTATGAAGTATAATCATTCCAGTGTGGCATTTGTGTGGATTTATTTTGAAAAAATGCAGAAATTTAATTAGGAGGTGTGTTTCAATGAGTAATTATGAATTTGACGGTGAAAAATATAAGCAGGCTTCAAAGCATCAAAAGGAATGGGGCAATTCTTTGATATCGTCATTAAATCTAAAAGGCAATGAAAATATTTTAGATTTAGGTTGTGGTGATGGAGTATTGACAGAGCAATTATCAAAATTGGTTCCTCAAGGTAATGTAATTGGTATTGATGCGTCTAAAGGCATGATACAATCAGCACTAAAATTAAAAAATAAAAATCTAAGTTTTGATTGCTTAGATATAGACAAAATAGATTTTAATGAACAATTTAATGTTATCTATTCAAACGCCGCACTTCATTGGGTTAAAGACCATGAACGGTTATTAAGAAATTGTATAAAAGCTCTAAAACCAAACGGATATATTGCTTGGAATTTCGCTAGACACGGTACGTGCAAAAATTTCAATACAACTTTAATAGATGTTATGTGTTTTCCAGAGTATAAGAAGTATTTTACTGATTTTGAATGGCCATGGTATATGCCAAAACGAGATGAGTATGTGAAATTAGTTTCATCATCAGGATTTACCCAATATGAAGTAAAGGAAGAAAATAAGGATAGATATTTTTTAGATAGTGAAGAATTAATAAAATGGATAGACCAACCTAGTATAGTACCATTTATATGCCAAATCCCAGATGAAAAAAGAAAGGACTTCCGAAAAAAGGTCATTGATATGATGCTTAGTAAGACCTTATTATCTGATGGACAATGCTTTGAAACATTCAGAAGAATAAACATAATTGCTTATAAATAAAACAAGGCTTAAAGCTCTGTTTTATTTTTCATGTGACATAACAAGATGTAATTGCATATTTACAATCACACTTTATTTCAGCATATTTTGTTTAATTCCTGCCGGGTTCGCAGAACCGTATTGACTTCGATAAGCGACAATATTATCTGGTATTAATTGAATTTTTCTTTAACATCCACTGCTTTACTGTATCCTCAGCAAAAGAAACCTCAATGGCATTTTCAGTGATTTTTCTAATGTCTAAATCAAAATACTCACAAAGAACAGCAAATTCATGACTTAAAGTGGTATTCGATACAGAGCGATTATCTGTATTCACCGTTGCCCGTATCCCTTTATCCATGAACTTTTTTATGGGATAATCTTTTAAAGACAGGACTGCCTTTGTATGTAAGTTGCTGGTTGGACACATTTCTATGCCTATTCCTTTTTTTGCACAGTCTTCCATGAGGGCTTCATCTTTTGCCAGGGCAATGCCATGACCTATTCTTTTAGCGCCAAATGCTATGGCCGCTCTGACATTCTCCACACTCCCGCATTCTCCTGAATGAATCGTAAACGGTATCTCAAGCCGTGTGGCTTCCGCAAATATGTCTTTATAAAGCTTTGTCGGATAGTGAATCTCATCTCCGGCCAAGTCAATGGCACATACACCATGTCCTAAAAATTCTCTTGCCCTTTTTAAAGTATCCCTATTCTGTACGGACGTAAAGTGGCGCATACAGCATAGAATCACATTCCCTCTGATATCGTAGTCTTGCTCTGCCTGACGGATCCCCGAAATAACAGCTTCAATGATGTCTTCTGAAGACAATCCGGAAACCCTGGTCAATAAGGGGGCAAAACGGATTTCCTGATATATCACGTTCTCTTTCGCCGCTTCTGCCATCAATTGATATGCCGTAGCTTTAAAATTCTCTTTCGTTTCCAAGCAGCTTAAAGGCAGTTCAAACTTCTGCAAATATTCGGATAAATCCGTACAAGAGTCATCAACCTGCAGGCTTTTTAACAGGACTTTCTCTTCGGGAAGGGATTTCCCCATATTATCAGCCAGCTTCTGAATGGTCTGCAATGACAGTGAGCCATCTAAATGACAGTGTAAATCTACTTTTGGAAGTTCTACATACTTATTCATGCCCTTCACCTCTTTCTTTGTCTGCATTCGTTAATTGTTGATAAATATCCCTCTTTCTAAGACCGCGGTCTGCTGCGACGGCTTTCATCGCTTCCATCTTCAGCATCCCCTGATTAAGATAAATATTCATATGTTCCTGAATCGTTATCTTTTCCCACTGCCCCTGAGCTTCTTTGTGAAGCTTTTCAATATCTGCACCTTCAACAATAATCACATATTCACCTTTTGGCTCATGTTCTTTATAATAAGAGAGTGCATCTTCAAGTGTTGTCCTCATCACCGTTTCATATCTTTTTGTTAATTCCCTGGATAATGTGATTTGGCGGTTGCCGATTGCCTTCATCAATGCCTTTAACGTCTTTGCCAGCCTGTGCGGTGCTTCATAAAAAACAGTCGTCCGCAGCTCATTCTTTAGCCGTTCTAATACAAGAGCGCTTTCTTTTTTATCCGCAGGTAAAAAGCCCTCAAAGCAAAACCTTCGTGTCCTTAGTCCTGACAGAGTCAAAGCTGTAATACAGGCCGAAGGACCCGGCAGTGATGTTACCTCAATTCCCGCTGCATAACACATCTTAACCAGTTCTTCGCCCGGGTCAGAAATCGCCGGTGTTCCGGCATCGGTCACCAGGGCTATATTTAGACCTTTTGACATTTGCCCGATTAAATAATGCGCTTTGTCAATTTTATTAAATTCATGATAGCTTGTCATTGGTGTTTTTATTGCAAAATGATTTAACAGCTTCAGACTATGCCTTGTATCTTCTGCAGCAATTAGATCAACCGTTTCGAGGGTTTCCAACACCCGTAAGGTGATATCGCCTAAATTCCCTATGGGGGTGGCACATAAAAATAATTTCCCGGACATATTTTACTCCTTTAAATATACAATTGAACCTCTCAAAAAATTATAGCATAGTCAATATCCGTTGGCAATTAATTTCGCACGTTTGTTCGGCAAGCAGAGCCTATGAACTTTCCAGAAATTTCCTATTAATATTCTATTGAATTAATCAGTCCACCAATATATAATTAGTTAATTGTATATGTTTATATCTTCAGGTTGACAACTCAGAAAGGGGCACATTTTATGCTTGAAAATATATATATTAAACATACTATCCCTCCAGGACCGCAATTGCTTTTACCCAGAGCTCAGATTAATAGCCTGTTACCCCGAGCGGTAAAAAGTAATCTTGTTACAATGACAGCCGGGACCGGTTATGGGAAAACCCAAACTGTCTCAACGTTTTTAAAACATCATCGTTACCGTGTTGCCTGGCTGCAGCTCTCTAAATTAGATAATTTCTCGGCTAGATTTTGGAAAGGATTCCTTGATGCATTATCACCACATCATGAAGAAGTTATCTCATATTTAGAACAGCTTGGTTTTCCCGAATCAGCAGCAACATTTGACCGTTTCCTACACATTTTAGCCAAAGAGATTCACCGCAGCAAACGTCTTGTCTTTGTTTTTGATGACCTTCACTTAATTAGCAATGAATCCATCAACCAATTCTTTGAAAATCTCATTTCAGCAAACATAGAAAATCTTTGTATTATATTATTATCCCGAACAACTATAACCTTTACTAATCGTTTAAATAATCATTTTACGGAAGAAGATTTTCGTTTTTCATTATCTGAGACCGAAAAATATTTAAAAATGCAGGCGATTTCCCTGACGGCGGCTGAGGTCGAAAAGATTCAAACATATACCGGGGGTTGGCCATTGGCAATTTATCTTATATCTCTAAACTTAAAAAAAGATCTCAACTTATATATTGATCCATTGATTGGCTCAAAGCCTATTATTTTTCTGATGATTGAAAAGGAACTTTTTTTCCGGTATAAGCCTCATTGGCAAGAATTTTTTATTAAACTTTCTTTTTTGGAAGAAGTTCCTATCGGCCTTATGCGCGAACTTTCTCAGGAAAGTGTCGATACGATGATGGGTATTCTCGCCGACAATATGTTTATCCAATACAATCCCTATACCTGTAAATATTATTTTCATCACATATTTCTCAATTTTTTACATGAAAAACAAATTCATCTTAATTCCCAAAGCATTGATGAAGTATATGTGACGGCCGCCAAATGGTATGAGAAAAACGGCTTAAAGATTGATGCCATGACATATTATGAAAAATGCCGATGCTATGATGAAATCTGGCAACTCATATTACATATGCCGCCTGAACGTCACCCGAAAAATAAAGCATCACGCCTTATTAATTTTTTGAATAATTTCCCTCAAGATTTTCTCAAAAAACATCCGATGGCAAGCGTTATTCGGGCCTCATTTATGCTAAACAATCTGGAATTAGAACCCGCAGCGAAAGATTTGCTGACTTTAATCAACGAACTGAAAGCCCAACCGGAAACTGCCGAAAACAACATTGTCTTAGGCGAAGCCTACATTGTCCTGGCACTTATTAAATTAGCCCAGAAGGAGTATGGCTATGTCCATTATTTCAAAATGGCAGATATCCTTTTGCCTGAAGGCAGTATGCGAAATTACAGTAATATTAAAATAGTCGACAGTAACAATTCACTTAATCCAAATAGCCTTGAAGGATGCGAAATTGAGAAATTTCAAAAATCCCTTGATGAAGCAATGCCTTATGCTTCAAGAGTGATGCACGGTTTCGGATATGGCATTGAGTCTTTATCAAAAGCGGAAATGGCTTACTTTAAGGGTGATTTTATCCAAGCACAACGCCATATCTTTGAGGCCATTTACCGAGCGCGCCAAAAGAAACAAAAGGATATTGTCTGCAACGCATTCTTCTTATTAATGAAAATCACATTCGTACAAGGAGATTACAACGCAACAATTGATTATATGACTCAACTGACGGAATATGCCGAAAATTCGGCAAATTTCTTAAGTATATTGGATATTGCTAAAAGCTGGTTTTTCCTCAAAATTGGAAATAATGAAAGGATACCTCGATGGCTTTTAAATGATACCTTAAACGAACAGATCCATCCTCCAATCAGTGTCGGCAAAGACAGACTTGTCAGGGTTCATTATTTTTTGACAGAAGAAAGGTATGATGAGCTATTTGCTTTTTCAAGACAATTAGATACCTTGTATCAGAAAAAAGGCTTATGGATGGATTTGATAATCCTGAGAATTTTTAACGCCCTTTCTTTTTATTATATCGGTGATCTCCGGCAATGCATCAATGTCTTTCAATCACTATATGATATTGTCCATGAAAATCATTTCGTTATGCAGTTTATAGAAATGGGGCAGCATATGTGTGCTATGATTGACAATATCAGACGGTTCGGCAATCACAATCTCCCCGAAGACTGGCTTAATTATATTTATTCCAAAGCTTCCATTTATGCTAAACGTCAGGTTTTTTATAAAAAAAAGTATATTGCGGCAAATCAATCTGAAAATGCGGCTCATGTTCGTCTCACAAGACGTGAAAAAGAAATTCTGCGAAATCTGTGTCAGGGACTTACCAGAGACGAAATCGCCGCAAGCCTTACCATTTCTATTAATACCGTAAAAAGTGCATTACAGCACATTTATAATAAGCTCGGCGCAGCCAACAGCGCAGATGCTGTAAGAATCGCCATACAGATGAAAATTGTTTAAACCAAAAAGAAGAGTATCGCATCTTTAGCATACTCTTCTTTTCACTATTTACACGCCCACATCAAGAGAAACAATCCACTCGGCAACCTGCTTCAAATCATCTAATACTTCTTGACCGGCAACTTCTGTATGCTGTCTCCATACTTCATATTTTTCTTTCTCCGCCCTCTGCTTTTTACGAAGCTTAAGTGCTTCAAGCTCGGCATCAATTTTAGCCCGTTCTATGATCAGTCTGGCATTGGTGTTCGCTTTTTGGATAGATTCATCTTCATCTAATTTGCGTTTCAAATCCACGACCTCTGCCTCTGCCTGCGATAACTTCTGCTGCAGGCTTTCAAGCTGTAAACTTAGCTCTCCTTCTCGTTCTGTGAACATATTCTGCAATTCCATAATCTTATGATATACATCTTTGCGTTTAAAGCCAAAGAAGGCTCTTTTTATAATCATTTGTTCAATATATTTTGTTATTTCAGCCATATTTTCATTTGGCATCTTCGTTTCATTCATCGTCTGTTCAACCCTTTCATCAGCCCAAGTGCCGCACCCGGCTAAAACTATTTTGATACTCAAATCGAGCCGCAATTATCTGCTATAATAGCTTTTTATTATATATACTTTATCCTCTTCAATTATTGGATTGTCTTCAGGCTCCAAACTCAGAATCGCATGATTTAACAATGAATTTTGCTGCGAACTTTGGACAAAATTATTGTCATTATAAATATCCGGTGTTCTAAAACAGCGAAATCCGGTAGCTTCGGCCTCTGTAACCACAACATTATTTTGCGAGCTTGTACAATGGGCAACCAAAAGCCGGCCGGCCTCGTTCTGACCTACCACTATCCCCACATGGCTCACATCAGCGAAAAAAGCTAAATCTCCCGGTTTTGCGTTATTCCCGTCAACGGCAGTGGATTTCGCCCATTGATTATTCGTTCCATTCCCCACTTTAGCGGTTGTGTCTTCCCCGGCAGCATTATTAAATACCCAGTTCACATATCCAGAGCAATCCAGCCCAAAGGGCCGAAGCGTCCCGGTAGATCTGCTCCCGGCACTGGTTACACATGATTGCCCTCCCCAACGGTCATCCCAGCCGATGACCGAAGATTTACCGCCCCAGAAGTAAGAAATTTTACCTTGAAGTGAGTATGCATTTAAAACAACGCAAAGACGTTCATTACTGATATTCTCAGATATATTGCCCATTATTTTTAGCAGCTCTTCTTCCCCTAATTCAATGTTTCTACTGCTTCCCCTTTGTAGGATACTATGAGGTAATTCGGCTGCCGAAACTGTTGTTACCGATAGCGCTGCCATAACACATATCAGCCCGAAACATATCCATCTATTTCTACGCTTTAGCTTGTCTGTCTTTTTCTGAATATATGACAATTGCTCACCTCATACCTTTATTTATCAAATTCGTAATCGAGTCTAACTTTTTATCTTGTTCCTTCAGTAATTCTTTAAACTCCTCCTCTTCTTGCAATTCCTTATCTGCTTCAGGATATCTTAAAGCTTCGGTATCAGCTTCATAGTCTTGAAACCTAATCAGCTTTAAGACACTGTTTTCCAGTTCGGCCAGAACACTTTTTAATTTCTCCATCGCTAAACTCCTATCGTTACAATAATTTTGTATCATTTTATTGGCCGCTTCCTGAACTCGGCACTCAAATGATGCCTCCATTTCAGCACATCTGCGCTCGGCATCCGCTTTGATTTGTTTTTCTATTTTCTGAATTTCAAAATTTTTCTCATCATCCTTTTGCCTGATGATGTGTTCAATTTGCATTTCTTCACTTTTTTTCATTTCTTCAAGGCCTATTTTAAGTGACTCAAGTTCCTTAATTTTATCATTATATAGTTCATGAAGACGATTTTTTACCTCATTTGATGATTCATATTGTATATTATCCATTTTGTATCCTCCGCGCTTTATTTAGTAAGTTGATTGATGATTCTCAGTAATTTTTTTTCTTTTTTTGTCATTACTTTAATAACTGCTTTTGCTTCGTTTAAATTCGATTGATAGACAACATCTACAAGATGCCAAAATGCCATGTTCATATATCCGCTATCAATGGAATAGAAACAAACTGCTTCCCATAGTTTTTTTGCTGTTTCTCCTTTTTGATTTCTGTTGGCATATTCCGCCATTACCATAAATCTGATCGTTGCCGCTCTGTTGATATACAGTTCATCATCAATCATAATCGCCAATTCTTCATCGGTATCATTAACAAAAAAATCGAATCGAGAAATGTCCCCGGTCCGTTCCAGCATTGGTCCAAAAAGGGGATCGGTATCATAAATACCATTATTAATTCGTTCTTTTATTTTGACAGGCTGAATATTTTCACACGCTTCCGGCTCCTTAGAATACTCTGCTTCTCTCTTTAAAGGACTTAAAAGCCCCTCGAAGTCAAAACCGATTTTTTCAGTATTCCATTGTTCTTCATTGCCACTGTCTACTCTATTGCTCTTTAGCTCATCCATCTCTAAATCTTTGATTCTTTTTATGACTTTTTCTCGTTCTAAATTTGCTAAATGTATTTTTCTATCTTCTGCCTCATCTGCATCCTTATGAGCATTCATCACACTACACACTCCCTTCTTTATTCATTTATGACTCCATATTGCTTAAGAAGCTCATCTATGTAAACTGCAAAGGGATTTTCACTGGTTGATTTTTCCTGAGGCTCTTTTTTCAATATGTTATCATCGTTTTCAACAAACGCCTCCAGACCCTCCACCTGAAAAAATATCAGCTCAACTTGGCATGATAACTCACCTTCTTGATTCATCATTGCCTCAAAATCCACACCTGGATTGGCAGCCTTAAGTTCTTCAGGTATATTTGTCGTAGTGTTTAGTTCGATATTTATCTCCAATCCCATATTCACAATAATTTTCTCATTTTTATCAATCAAATTCAGCATTTTTAATATTTCTTCATAGGTTCCGGCAAAGCCAACACTAAAAGACTCTCCATATATTGTGTTTTCCTCAATATTTTCTGCTAAGCTTTCCTCTGCATTTTCCTCTGTTTCCTCCACAGCAGGCGTTTCAATCGTGAATTCTTTCGCTCCGTTATATTTGAGCTCTAACAGTCTGACTTGTGATTCCCTACAAAAATCATAGATTTTTACAATTAATTCTTCCTGTGCTGTTTTACCATAATAACGGGAAACCATACGCTCAATTTCCTCTTCAAGGATGCCAAGTTTTTCTTCCGTGGCTTTTAATGTTCCCAGTTTAATTTGCTTGGCTTCATATTCCGATTTAACCAGTTCTAAATCCTCCTTTATTATCCCGATATCGGAAATAAGAGGCTTATAAAGCATCAGATAAATCATAACCGTTCCGACTGCAAAAATCAGTCTTAATATGATGATAATTTTCTTTTTATTCATATTCCCTCCTGGTCCTTATCATCAGTTATATCACTATTCCTGATATCTCCACCAAGAATCCACCCGCCTGAAATAGTAAGTTGAACATTGAATTTATAATTGTAGACGACTTCTTCAATCTGTGATCCGATAAAAATATAGGTGGCAAATTCCTCTTCCAACGTATTAACTGCTATATTTTCAAATAGTCCGCAATGATTAAGGTTATATTCGAATTGCGCAATATCTAAAACATCAGTGCCATAGCCCTCGATTGTCATTTGCTTTTCGGTAATTGTTACAACACCAAAATATAAGGATTTTGTTAACTCTCCTGCCAGAGTTTTGATAATTTCTTCTCTTACTGTATGATATTCAAATATGACAGCAGACAACCTGAGTAAGCAGCTATAACTTTTTTGAATTTCTTCCAGCCTGGCCTCTTTAAGACTCACTGAATTTAACTGTTCCTGGAAGTCCGGATTAGTCATAATGGCATTCATTTGGTTCATTTCATTTTCCAAGCTGATATATTCCATCTTTTTTGATGTATAAAGCAATATCATCAAAGTCAATGCTATAGAAATAACGGCAAACATCAATATTCCCGATAAATTTGCTTTCTTTTTCTTTTTTTTAATCGCTTCAAAAAAATTTATATCCATACAAAGACCTCACTTATCATTAATTTCGAATCAGGGCACAAATGGCATTTAAATAAACCGGTATCTGTGCTCTGTCAACTTTCCCTGTCACACTATCATTTATCATCATAAGTCTCGTCTTCATATTAAATCGCTTCTGGAAATAGGCATCCAAATCACATATAAAAGAACATCCTCCGTATAGCAGTATTTCATCAATATCGCCATTTTCCCTGATTGTATATTTCAGCACCTGATTAATCTCATCTGCCCATCGGTCGATGACGTTCATCATGCCTCTTAAGACAAGTTCTTCTCTGTAATCGGCTTGTTCCGGCGACCATCTTTCAGAGGTACCGCACGCACTGCTTAACTTTACAATGCTGATCTTATTCATATTGCTGATTTTCAGCCGTTCGGCATCTTTCTCTCCGATTTCAGAATTAGCCAGCAAAACTTCATTGAGCATATAACCGCCAATGTCAAGCTTCTTACTGAACAGGCAATCTTTATGATGAAAAAATGAGATATTAAATTGACTATGACCCATATCAATAAAAACAAGATTTTTATTTTCAAATTCCTTTGTGGATTTAAGCCGCATAAACTTTTCCAGAGCATTGGTATGGGTGTCTAAAGCATAGGCTCTTAAATGTAAGTTTTGCAAAATATCCCTGTAATCTAAAGCGAGATTTTTGGGCATGGCGCATACCATTAACCTCATCTGTTGTCCATTTTCACCCGCATTGCTGTCTAACACCTTATACTGTATAATATAAGCCTCCGGATTAATCGGAATATATTGACCAATCTCATAAGTAATCAACCCCATAATTTCCTTTTTATTTACCCAGGGAAGCAGAATTTCGCGGCGGATGACCTCACTGCTTTCCACCGTACAGGTAAAATTCTTCTTTTTAATTTTCTCATGCCACACTAGATTGGCAAGTGCTTCCTCCGCATTACGTTTTTCGACTAATTTTCCATCCTTGACACTATGATCAATCATTTCTATTTGGCATACTTTCTTTAAAACAATTTTATGATTCTTATATTGACCAACAGCAATTTTTATAGTATGAGAACCGACATCAAGCCCCACTAAAAGCTTTGAACTCCGTTTCAATTTAAAAGACTTGATTTTAGGCTTTTTTACTTTTTTTTTGATAGTTCCACTTCCCTTCCGATTATAAAATAGCATTATCTTAAATCATATTTTTTTGACAGGTAGCCCAAAACATCACCATAGCTGTCTGCTTCCAAAGCCTGATTGTAGACGATAATTTCCGCCAGCTTCACCCCATCGGCTCCCAACCTCATCTTTCCGGAATCAATGAGTGGCTCGGTATCGCTCAAGGACGTTTCCTGCGGCGCTCTGGCGTTTACGGTAAGGGAAAGGGTTCCCAATTCCATATTGGCGGTAATACCCAAAACATACCAATGATCATTGTCGATACCGTCAATCATTAAATCGTCCTCAAAAAGCTTGAACGAATCCAAAGCGAGATTCCAGCTATTGGCAGAAATAAATGGCTTGCTTATACCGTCTGATCCTGTATATACAACGGCAAACAGCGTAAATTCAGACATTGGTTCAAGATCTGATTCTATCTGTGCTGTCACGCCGCTGCCAAAATCCAGAACGTTGGCATAGGTATCGCCGAACGGGAGGGTGGTGTTCGCTATTAGGGAATCTTGCGGTATGAGCATGGCATTATGCCCATGACCCGTAAAATCAGTCCATTTCTTTATGCTGCCGGAAGCAGACGAATACGTTTCATAGTCATCGATACCAACCAACGACGCATCCAGATGCATCCTAAGACTGCTGCCAGTGACCGGCAGTTCGGATATGTATACCGGATTGCTGACTGCCGACGTACCCATTTTACCGGAAGTTGCTACAGGTGTTGCTGCTAACAGCACATGCCGGCCCCGATAAGTATCCAAGCTTAGATCCATCTTTTCGGATGTTCCGGCCGAGCCGCCTATGGCAACATAATCCGTTGGAAATGTGGGATAATAGTCACTGTTTAAATAATCCGTTTCATCATTGCTGCGGATATAATAACCTTCCTTTGATACATACCAACGGTAGGTTGTCATCAAGTACAAGGACGAATCCTCCACATTCAACGTTTCCGTCGAGCTGACCGACAGATCATTATTCAAATAAGAAGCGGTTGTATCATTTCCCTTCATTAACTGAGCCAAAACTGTTATGTGAGGAACCGGTAATTCGCCATAGGTATTTTCGCCTACCAGACTCCATGCCGATCCATATTTCCCCGCTATGTAAACCTCATAGGTGGTGACCGTCTTTCCAAACACAGAATAACTCTGAGTCGGGTATCCTGATAGATCAGGGGTCGCCAATTCTAACTCATCGCGAATATCTTGTATGGCATTTTCCATTTCTTGCATGATGACATAGGTATCAGCAGTCAAACCTTTCATTTTGTGCAAATATGCATATGCATGGGTAATACCCATGACAAGAACGACAGAAATGGCTGAAAGGATACAAACGCTTATGATTGCTTCAACCATGGAAAACCCTTTTTGTTTCATGCTGCGCCCCCTCCTTTTCGTTCGCTTTCTTTACCAGGACGGTCCATTGATGAACCACATATCCTGTACGATTTCATCCCCTATCGATTCAAACGCACGAAGCAGCGCATCCCTATTGGTCGGATTGTATATGGCCGAATCATTGATGCCTAAAGAATGCTGCACCATTCCTATCCCATTGGTAGTTACATCGGAAGAAAGGGCCACAAAGTATGGTGTTACGCCGTAATCCTTTAGGCGTTTTCCCGCTGCCTTTACATATCCGCCGGAGTATATATCGATCGCATGTGGCACACCCTTTGCATTCTCTGCCTGGATTCTGCCATAGATGCACCCTTTTAGTGAGTCGTAAAGCGCCTGGTCGTTATAGTGTGAATTGTCATTGAACCAGCTTGTCACCTTGGATTCTATGACTTCGCCTGTTACTGAGCTGAAATACCCTAAATGAACCCCATATAGCAGCCCATTGTTCGTGTTTGGCGTATCTCCAGAAGCCATGTAAAAATCACGATTTATTACGTCACTTTCGGTTAATCTGGCTCCTGTATTCTTAAGTGTGTCCATTGCCGCCATCGTCATGTCTCCATCGGATAGAATAATCACATAGTCTGCTGTTTCTAAGGTGCCGGCGGCATCATCCTCTAGCAAAGCATGATAAGCTCTGCGCAGGCCATCGCCTGTATTCGTCCCCCCGACAGGCCGCAGGCTGTTAACGATAGAACACAGTGTCTGATAGTCTGACTGTGTATTTAAAAATGTATAATTTGCCGTACCATATTTATCTTTCAACGCGGCGGGGAAATTGGCAGTGGTTGAATAGGGAATTATGGTTATCTGGATATTGTCGTGTTGGGCAAATGTCGCCAATAATTTCAGGGCGGACTCTACCATGGCATTATGACGCTCATTACCGGTTTTTTTCGTCCCGTCAAAGCTGTAAGCCATGGAGATGGATACATCCACTACCAGTGCCACTCTGGCGTTTTTCTTTTTCACATCCCGCTCTGTACTTTGATATGCAATCGCTCTTCCTTTATTTACATCCGTACCCCAATCAACCACCTGCAGAGAATTCATTGCCTCTGCTTCGGAGTCAAGTTCCCAATATTCTTCGCCTTTTTGATAAATCGTAAAGAAGTATTGAATCAGCCGGTCATCATTCTCGCCCCGTTTTTTAAATTGCAAATCGTAGACAAAATTTTTCTGTGCATCCAGTAATACGGTTTTTTTATGGTACCAGGAACCGGTAACTTCATTATGTACATATTCAAACAAAACTAGTTCCTTTTGTCCATTCACCGTTTCCATCACTCCCATGTAATTCCAGCCTTTATCTAGCTTATTCTCTTTAAAACCAGCTTCCGGAATGATAAATACCGCTGTAGAATAGCGAATCTTATTAGTGACTGTTTCCATGGCGATACGGGCACCGCTTTGGAGCTCAAATTCTCTGGTCGCCGTCGTATTCGCTTCTGCGCCCAACTGCAAAAGCTGTACTGCGGTTAACATAATCAGGGACAAAATTGCCAGGGTGCAAATAATCTCGGTTAAAGAAATACCCTTCCTCTTTCTGTTAAATCTTTTCATCCATTAGTACTCCTTATCTGCCTGTTTGTCCTCAGGGCACTTCCAACTCCCGTATAATTCTTGCCGGATTTTCCGAATTAATGCGAAGGCTTCCTGCCTGTACCGTGCTGCCTAAGCTATTCGTATAGGTTCCCAAGGCCGAAATCAAAATCCAGACATCACCTGAGGATTTCCCATTCTTCCAGGTCTCCCCATCAGAATCCACAGCAGATATGCTAATTTCTACTTCTTTATCCTCGCCCAGACTAATATATTCCCTACCGGGTGCCGGATTAGCGGCGTAATAGTCCAATAACGGATAATATTGTTCGCCTGATGCATTTATAGCCGGCTCCATTAAGGCGCTGATCCCAATCTCCAGTCCGGCAGCCACAAGATAATAGGCCTGTATCCGCTCTCTCTGCTTGGTGGCCTGGGTGGCATTTGTCATAAAATACATATTAATAATGCCCATAAACGTTGTGACCACTACCATCACACAAATAACCAATACCAACGCTGAACCTTTCCTACTTTTCATCCCTCTCACCTCTGAATTTTCTACTTGACCGCCAACCCAGAGGCTGTTGCAAAATCCATTCGTTTTGCAACAGTCCTGCTTTTCAGTTGTTTTCAGACTATTCTGACAAAGTCGATTAGTAAAAGGATTATGGCGTATAAGTAAGTACGATTGCTTCTTTAGCGCCTTGTGGTGTCCATGTAGATGTAATTTTGCCGGTAGTATTTTCAATTGAATACACAGCACCTACTGGTTTACCATTAAGCCCATCCGCTCCTTTGACACTTTCGTTTTGTGAGTCACTGATGGATTTTGCCACCTCAGCATTAAGATCAGCAGGCTTAAGACCATTGTTATTAGCGTAAGCCACTGCCACTGCCGAAACCAACATCCGATGATTCGCTCTGAAAGTTGCTTCCTGTGCAGTCAGTGTCATCTGACTGAAAGCCGCAACGGCAATCCCGGTCAATACCGCCACAATAGCCATAACAATAACCAATTCAGCTAAAGTAAAACCTTTTCTTTTTTTTAATAATTCCTTTTTCATTTCTTTCCTCCTCGTTTTTTAATCAATTCATCTTAGATCGTCTGACCCATTGAGTTCAAATTTTTCAACTCAATCCATGCAGGTTTATTCTCTCCCTCCCCCTCTTAATATTTATATAAATACCGACTTGTTCATGTACTGTCAAGACCTCTATGACAAGGCTGAGTAGCTCTTAAACAGCGGTAAATACATTGCAATAACAACAACTCCGACGACAATACCTATAAAAATAATGGCCACTGGCTCTAATAAAGATGTCAGCTTAGTCATCGCATTATCCGCTTCCTCATCGTAATAAGCCGCGGTTTTCTCCAACATCTCGTCCAATTCACCAGCTTCTTCACCAATACCTACCATAGATGTCATCATTATCGGGAAATATTCTATTTTTTTTAACTGAGTTGACAGTGATGCGCCCGTTTTAATATCTTCGGCTGCCTTAACAACAGCCTCTTCGATGACGACATTATTGACCGTCTCTGCGGCAAAGTTCAAGGCCGAAACCAGTTGGATACCACTGGAAAGCAATGTAGACAGTGTTCTTGTAAACCGGGCGGTAACCAACTGCTGCATCGGCTTTCTGACAATGGGCAGCTTAAGCTTCATCATATCAAACCAATAACGCCCCTTTTTCCATGACAGAAAAGCCCTGATTCCAAATACAACGGCGATTATAGCCACTATCAAAAGATACCAGTAGGATATCATCACCGTGCTAAGATTTATCAATACCTGAGTGATGATCGGCATTTCTGTGCCACTGTCGGCAAATAATTTCGCAAAAATGGGAATAACAAAAACCATCAGGCCAATAAAAACCACCATCGTTAGCACAAACAAAAGGATTGGATACATCATCGCACCTTTCACCTTGTTATTTAGCTTATTCTGCTTTTCAAAATGCTCTGCCATCCGTAAAAGTGCCAAATCCAGTCCGCCGGTAGCCTCACCGGCCTCCGTCATATTAATAAGCATTTTAGGAAATACCGCCTTATGCGCTTTCATCACACCGGACAGCGGCACCCCCTGATTAATGCCAATAGATACTTCCTCCAGTGTCCGCTTCAGCATTTTATGATTTGTCTGCTTTATCATCAGCTTCATCGCCCTGTCAAGAGGCATTCCTGCCTTAAGCATCGTGGCAAGCTGCCGGCAAAGGAGGCTTAAGTCCTTCGTCTTTACCTTTTGGGGTAGTATTTCTATATCGCCTATTTCCTTGACTGTTTTGACTTTTTCTTCAATACTCATGGGACGATAATTCCGCTCATGCAGTGTGTCCACAACCTCTTGCCGGCTTCTGGCCGTAAGCTCCCCTTCTATCCTTTGCCCATTGATATCCAGGGCACAATATTTATAGATTAGTAATCTCGATTCACTCAACTTATTCCCCCCTCTTACCCATTATGACAGCCGTGCCCTCTGGCGTACCGCTTCTTCATCGACACAATATTGCAGTAAAGTTGAAGATGAAATGATATGTTTTGAATACAGCCCCAACAGATTCGTATCCATCGTCTGCATCTGCGCTGCCGCATTTGTCTGGATGATTGTCTGAATCTGATGCGTCTTGCCGTCTCTAATCAGATTCCTGATAGCCGGCGTTGCCAGCATTATCTCAAAGGCCGCCACTCTGCCCCGCCCGTCTGCCTTAACCATAATCTGTTGGGAGATGACGGCTTCGATAACAGAGGCCAGCTGCACCCTCACCTGCTGCTGTTGCTCGGGCGGGAAGACATCAACAATTCTGTCGATTGTTTTTGCCGCACCAATGGTATGTAGCGTGGACAATACCAGATGCCCGGTCTCTGCTGCGATCAATGCCGTAGAAACCGTCTCCAAATCTCGCATCTCACCCATCAGAATCACATCGGGATCCTCACGCAGGGCTGAGCGCAGGGCATTGGCAAAGCTTTGGGTATCTACACCTACCTGCCTTTGATTTACCATGGACATGCCATGATGATGTAAATATTCAATCGGATCTTCTATTGTAATGATATGGCGGGCCATCGTCGCATTCATATGGTCTATCATTGAGGCAAGGGTTGTTGATTTCCCACTGCCTGTAGGTCCTGTTACCAGAATCAATCCCCGCTGCTTGCTACAGAGTTTTTGAATCACCTCCGGCAGCAGCAGGGATTTCATCGAAGGGATTGTATCCGGAATGACACGGACAGCAATCGCACAATTATTTTTCTGGCGAAAAGCATTGACCCTAAATCTGGCTACCTTCTCTATCGCATATGCCGTGTCTATTTCTCCGATTTCTTCTAGCTTTTTTAAGCCTTTTTCTCCTAAAATCATTTTAGCGCAGCCAATTGCCATCTCTGCTGTCAGCCGGAGATCAACTAATTTCACAAATTTCCCGTGAATGCGGGCTACCGGTTCTATTCCCACGGAAAAATGAATATCCGATGCACCCATCTGTACGGCCTTTTCCAATAATAAATCAATCTGCATTTGAATCCTCCATTTTTATTATTCATCGACACTATAGGCCACCCTGTTTAACTCAGCAACCGACGTTATGCCATCTATAATCAGGCTTCTACAAGAATCACTGAGCGTTTGCATCCCTTTTTCAATAGCTCTTTCTTTAATTGCCTCTATACTTTCTCCGGATGTCACCATGCTCCGGATATCACGATCCATAATGAGGATTTCGTGAACAGCAATTCTGCCGGAATAACCTGTTCCCGAGCAGATATTACAGCCGACGGGTTCATATATCTTTATCGGCCGGTCGATTTTCAGCATAACCATCTCTTCCGGTGTTGTCTCTTTTTCATGCCGGCAGTTTGGACACAATCTTTTGACCAGTCTTTGTGCTACGACACCTCTTAAAGCTGAAGCAATCATATACAATTCAATTCCCATATCAGAAAGTCGGGATACCGTACTCGCCGTATCATTGGTATGGATGGTTGAAAGCACAATATGTCCTGTGATAGAGGCTTTCGTCGCAATATCAGCAGTCTGCGTATCCCTGATTTCTCCAACCATGATGATGTCCGGATCTTGCCTTAAAATGGCGCGGAGACCTGACGCAAAGCTTAGGCCGGTCTTAGTATTTACCTGTACCTGGTGAATCCCATCTAAATGATATTCAACCGGATCCTCCACTGTGACAATATTAACATTAGGATGATTTAGTTCCCGCAAAACGGCATACAAGGTTGTCGTCTTACCGCTGCCGGTTGGTCCGCTAAGCAGAATAATTCCTTCAGGTACTTTAAGCAGCTTATCGAATAACTTGGAATTATAAGAAGAAAAACCCAGCCGGCTTCGAGACACCAGAATCTCATTCCGATCCAATATTCTAATAACTACTTTTTCGCCATGGATAATGGGTAATACGGATACCCGGAAATCTACCGCACGTCCGCTCATCGCAAGTCCAAATCTGCCATCCTGAGGAACTCTTTTCTCGGCAATATCCAGACCGCTCATGATTTTCACCCGGGAAATCATGGCGGACATTGATGACTTTGGAACCGTCATAATCTCTTTTAAGTCACCATCCTTTCGGAATCGTACTTTTACCATTTTCTCCATGGGCTCAATATGGATATCACTTGCCCCCATTTTAACCGCCTGACCGAATATTGAATTCACCAGACGTACAATCGGCGCCCGTGCCACTTCATCATCAAGCTCTTCCTGATTTGTATCCTCATCCAATTCCCCGATTTCTTCCATGGCCTGTTCAGCTATTTCGGAAGTCACGTAATTGGCAGCGATAGCGGTCATGATATCACTCCTGAAAGCGAAATATACATCCAATTCATAGTTCGATATAATTCTGGCATCAGTCTGGGCAATCAAATCCAGCGGATCCGCCATAATGATTTGGAGTTTATCCTCACAGATGGCTATCGGTATGATTTGATACTTTTTGGCTATCGCTTCCGGAATCAGCTTTATGGCAAGCTGATTAATTTCACATTTTTTAATATCCATATAGGATACACCCATGATATATTCAAGAACCGGCATTAATTGATATTCAGACACATCATGATGCTTCAGCAACATCTCCGCCATCAGCAAATCTCCATTTTCCTGCAGATGTGATAACTCATCCTCTTTCAGGCTTTCTACCGCAGCATTCCACGTCTCCCTTGTTAAAAGCTTAAGCTTAATAAGCATTTCTCCTAATTGCATTTTTTCATTCATCTATATAAACAGCTCCATTCAAAAATAATTACGTTAGATATTGTGCGCATCGTCAAAGTGATTAAAATAATATGCCCCTAAAAAAATCTTTAATCTGATTGCCAAATAGCGAGATAACAAAAGCCGCACCACAGATATAAGGGCCAAATGGAATTTCCTTTTTCCGCTTTATTTTTCCGCCCAACAGTTTCATGATTATAATAGATGCCAGTGCCATATAAAAAGGCATGATGACCGCCGTAACGACATGGGTCTTTCCAAGAAAAAAACCTACCGAACCCATCAGCAGCACATCACCAAATCCAAAGGCTTCCCTTTTATATAGACATCTGGCTGACAAATATATTACCAGATAAACACCCATCCCAATTGCTGCACCAAGTAAATGCTCTTCGGGCGAAGCGCCGGCAAACATAATGTAGCTAACCATAAACAGAGAAAAAGCAAGCAATACCGTATCTAAAATCAACATCCATTCATAATCTATTATTGCCGTAATCAACAGCAGCGACCACAAAAATACATATCGAAAAAATTCCCAGCCAAAGCCATACTTGCAATAACTCAGCAAAAATAAAAATCCTGTCAAAAGCTCAATCACCGGATACCTGATTGCAATTTTTTCGTTACAATATCTGCATCTGTTTTTCAAGCTTAATTGGCTGATCACAGGTATTAAATCTTTTGCAGTAAGTCGCGTTTTGCAAGCCGGACAATGTGAACGTCCCTTGATAATAGATTTCTCAAGTGGCAAACGATAGATGACGACGTTATAGAAACTGCCCAAAATAATGCCATAAAGCAAAATAATAACTCCTGTCAGCATATTCATTCCCAATCCCTTCTTAATTTTACCTACAGATATTTTTTCTTTGCTTATGTTAGCACCTCCCTTCCGAGATGGAAACACCCAAAAGTATGGTTTTTTTCAAAAAAATGAACATCGGCCTAAGAATAATTGACAAATATAGTAACCCCAGATAAAATAAGTTTATCGGAACACATTTTAATCAACGGAGGGTATAGATAATGGATTATAATAAGCTCACATTAGAAGAACTTAAGAAAGGGTATTATTTTGACCCGGAAGAAAGAGCCTATGTTTGTAATTATTGCGAACATCTTTTTCGGTTGGGACATGTTTATCCCATCAACGGTGAATTTTTTGAACCTGAACGGGCCGCTGCCAAACACATTGAAATTGACCATAATGGGCAATTAAAGCAGCTGCTCCGTACGGATACAAAGTATAATGCACTAACTGATAACCAGAAGGAATTACTTTCTCTATTCCATTTGGACAAGTCAGATGAGGAAATTGCCAAGGAACTGGAAATGTCGGCTTCTAAGGTAAGACGCCAAAAGTTTTCCTTCCGGGAGAAGGCAAAACAAGCCAAGCTGTATCTGGCTATTTTTGAATGTGTATTTGATCATAAAGAACTTGATAAAGAGACAGATGATTTAATATATAAATAGAAAATACAAAAAGATGGGTATGCCGTAATTTTCCCCGGCTTATCTCTTGACAACTCAAACCCTTAATGTTATTATATTTCTTGTCATATGCGGCTATGGCGGAATAGGCAGACGCGCTAGATTCAGGTTCTAGTCGGGGTTACCCGGTGGAGGTTCAAGTCCTCTTAGCCGCATCGGCTCAAATCCAGTGAATACAGGGATTTGAGCCATTTTTATTGTCCAAATTGACATCACGATATTTACCAAGTGAAAGATAAAAATCACTCTTGTATTAACGATAAAATTATGATAAAATTATGATATAAAGAGTCGGAGGAGTGTTTTTATGATTCAGATTAGACCAGTTTCGGATTTGAGAAATAAATTCCCGGAAATAGAAAACATAGTAAAAGAAGGGGAATCGGTTTATTTGACAAAGAATGGGTATGGTTCAATGGTTGTTATGAGCCTTGAAAAATATGCTGAAATTACAGATGAAATCGAGTTGAAATTGGATGCGGCTGACAAATTGGCTGATGCAACAGATATTAGATTTACCCATGATGAAGTATTTTCAAGAATTAAGGGGAGGATAAATGGTGGGCAGAAGCTACAAGATTAAATATTTACCCCTTTTTGAAGCTGATTTGATGGAGATAGTAGAATATATTACATTTAACTTGAAAAATCCAAAAGCTGCTGCTGATTTGGTTTCGGATGTGGAAAGATCAATATTAGAAAGATCAAATTGTCCATTAGCTTTTGAAGCTTTTGAATCAGTGCGTGATAGAGAATACCAGTATTATAGGATTTATGTCAGAAACTATGTTATATTCTACGTTGTGATGGATAATTCTCATGATTGTGACGGGATTATGGAAGTTAGAAGAATATTATATAATAAGAGAAAGAGAGATAAATATTTATAAATTCTAAACCACGGATTATCCATAGAGCCGTTCTTACTGTTTAGACTCTCTACTACAAAAAACAATTTATCACCTAACCACCCCACCATTACCTCAATAATCAAAAAAAGGGCACGGTTTTTCATGCCCCAATTTATTCTATTGTTTTTTCAGCGGCACATTAATATCTGGCAGGCTACAATTGACTGTCTTTTTTATCTTTTCGAATTTCATCATTTATTTTTTGTATGTTATGTTTCCAGGTAAGATATTGTATGACCCATATTATCACATAAAGTGCGGCAAATATAGCAAAATAACTGAGTACACCCATCAGAGAATGCACCATCCAATGTGTAAAATATGCTATCGGCAACATCGAAAATGAAAGCAGCAAAAAATGTAAAATCGTTTGCTTAAAAACACTCCAATTTTCATTTTCCCATATGGCAGATCCTGCTGCACAGGCTGCTCCCAAAATACCACTTAGGACAAATTGAAGTGCGACTGCGTTAATTTCATTTTTGCACGCCTCTACTAAATCGGGAACTGCGGGCGAATAGTATCCATTTCCCCAGATTAAGGAAGTAACAATCGTTATTGTGTAGCCAATGAAAACACCAAGTGGAAACCCTAAGAATCCTCTGATAATAACCTTTCTTTTCATAATATTCACCTCATAATCCTAAGACCTGTTTAATTTTTGCAACATAACGCCGTGACACATACGTATGGATATTTGAAGCAAGCTCCATACAAATCGTGCCGGAAAAACTCAAATCCAATTTACTAATTTTCTTCAAATTGACCATCTCCGAATTAGAAATTCTCAAAAACAAACTTTTATCGAGCCGTTCCTCCAATTCATAAAGCCGCATCTTTACCCGATACTCACCTTGCTCTGTCTGGGCAAATACTTTTTGATCTGCCGTATAAAGGCGGATGATATCCTGCTGTTGGAGAAGTTCTGCATAATCATCTTTAAAGCCCACAATCGCATTTAATTTTGTATCCGATAGACGCTTCACAAGCTCATCTATCTCAGGAGTCATCTTTTCGGTAATGATGAGTACCTTTGGCTCTTTACAGCTTTTATCAATTTTTATATCAATCTGCACTATGCCACCTTCCTTTCGTTCCCATGCACTTTTAGTTTATCGCATATAGAATCATTTTTCTACTGATATTCTACAAGTGGTTCATTTCGAAATATAAATGGTCAATCCTCAGTTCTACTGAAAATAAAACGCTGTAAGTGACAGAATTTTCGTCACTTACAGCGTTTTATTTCTATGATAACCATTGCTAAACTATTGAGGATCAACTGGATTTCCACATTTAACACAGAATTTATAGTCTTCTTTATTCGGCTGGCCACACTTTGTACAAAAAACCGTTTTAACCTGTGACTCCTCACTAAGAGGCGGATTTTGTACATCGTCACTTTCAGGATATTGCTGTTCCTGATTCCTTGCAGTTTCTTCGCGGCGTTCCTGCATTTTTGCCTGCTGCTGTTTGATTTTATCCGACATCTTATCAAAGAACTGATCGGTACTTGCAGAAGCATCCTGATTTTCATTATCTCCTGTGATCTGGTTGGTAATCTTGTTCATATTTTCATGAATTGAAAATAGAATCATCATTTGTTCATACAGAATCCGTAGTAATAGATTCCCAAAAATAAGAATTAAAATTCCTGTACCAAAGCCAGCCGTAAACATGGCATACAGCCCTAATAATGTCAGCACAAATGCAAAGACAATGTAAGTTACTTTTAGAATAATTCCCAGAATCATTGCCTTAAAATTCAGAAAATCGTGCAAGAACTGTAATCCTGGTTTATGACTATAGCTATCCCTTTTCTTTGACGGCATAAAAATTACAGCAAGAATTATTCCTAAAATGATACCTCCGATAAGACCAATGACTAATACCGGTCCCATTCCTTCTGCGAATCGATATGCTCCATAATACGATGAATACATTCATATCCCTCCTGTTTGTTTTTTTCTAGAATCTATATTAATCGGCTATCGCCTATTGTTTTATCGAGGAAACAGTGATTATTCCTCCCACTCACAAACAAAACCAACCATACGGCTTTCATAGTAAGTATTCGCGTCTACAGGTGCATCATTCCAAACCCAAATGCCATTAACATTATACATAACCAGATAATGTTCTATGCCTCCGTCATTATTGGGTTCACCCTCTGCCCACTAAGTAAATTCAAATGGCTCACCCGTAATCCATTCAAACTCACTATTTCTATTGGGATCATAACCTCCAAGCCAGACAACAAAAAGTTCCGTCTCATCTAACATGGAAATTATTTTATCAAATTCCTCCCGACTGGTGATGGTTGCCAGATAGCCGCCTCGCTCCTCACAATATTGTTTGGCTTCTTCCCAGGTATAACTTCCCTCAATAACTGAATAACTATGGACTTTTTCTGTCTCCATATCCAACTGAACTCTCTTCTTTTTTCGGAATATCATCATCGTTCGCCGCCTGAGTCGTTTCATTACTTATTATCTCAACCTTATGACCGCATTCTGGGCAAAATCGCGACTCCTCAGGTATTTTAGAACCACAGTTTTCACAAAACATAACCTTCTTTCTCCTTTTGTTTTCATTCGTTTCTCTCCTGAACTTTGTCCAGTAGGTACTTGTTTATCATGACTTTATACTTTTTTGTCGAATATTTAGAAATATTATATTTTTTACATGTTTTATTATATATGAATTTCTTTGTAATTGCAATTGCTACGTCAACTTGACAGCGCATAAAGAATCGTTTAAACTTAAACTCATCAATTCGCATGAGGTATACCGGATATGGAGAACGTCAAATGAAGAAAAATCTTATCATAATTCTAATAGCCTTATGTATCTTATGTATTGTCATACTGGCAAGCATCATATATGCGAAACAAGAAGCAACAGAACCTATCCCAGCTGCAAAAGCACCAACGCATACAAGCACCACCGGCACCACGGAAGGAGTTGTTTCTAACTCTGAATCACAAACCCAATCTGAAGCTCAGACATTATCAGAAAGCGAAATCACAACTCGTCATATTGAAGACCTCTTATCAAATATGACACTTGAAGAAAAAATAGGTCAACTGTTTTATATCGATCTGAATAGCTTGAATGGCAGTAAAGGCTGTTCTCAGATCTCAGATACCATCATACAAAATCTGAAAGCATATAAACCAGGTGGTGTTATTTTATTTGAAGATAATATTCTTTATACCAGTCAAGTCAAAGAATTAAACCAGAATCTACAGAATTATAGTACTTATCCGTTATTCATCGGCGTAGATGAAGAAGGCGGCATTGTACAGAGAATCAGTCATAATAGTTCCCTCTTTACATCTTCTATTCTGTCTATGCGTGAAATCGGTGATACCGGGGATACCGTTCTTGCCTATAATACCGGTGTGGAATTGGCCAACCGTTTGTCACAGCTTGGTTTTAACATGAATTTTGCACCGGTCGCCGATGTCCTGACAAATGAAAATAATACCGAGATAGGGACTCGTTCCTTTGGTACAGATCCACTGCTGGTGTCCTCTATGGTCAAGGAAGTAGTCCGAGGCCTCCAGAACAATGCCATCAGTGCAACATTGAAACATTTCCCGGGACATGGTGATTCTCAGGCAAATTCCCATAATGGTTATTCGGAAACCTTACGCACACTTGATGAGATGCGTCTCTGTGAGTTTTTACCTTTTTCTGCAGGTATAGAGGAAGATGTCACCTTTATTTTAGTATCCCATATCGCTGCACCAGAGGTCACGGGAAGCCAGATACCTTGTTCCTTATCGGAAACAATCATTACTGGACTATTAAAAAATGAATTGGGTTATAAGGGGATTACTATCACCGATGCGCTGAATATGGGCGCAGTTACCGATTATTGGAATTCAGCCGACGCTGCCATACAGGCAATTGAGGCCGGTGCTGATATGCTGCTGATGCCGGCCGATTTTAAGTCCGCATATGATGCTGTTCTTACCGCGGTGCACAATGGAGAAATAACCGAAGACAGAATCAATGAATCCGTGAGGAAAATACTTGAAGTAAAGTATAAAAATATGGGTGAGTCAAGCTTTGGCGATTAAATATAGTAACGTCAAAAAGTGCTGCAAAATAATTATTTTGCAGCACTTTTTTCTTATATTAGCATATAGGCGTTATGTCTATTGCATTGACAACAGGCGGATTCCCTAATTTTATGCTGTCATATCTAACTGTAATACGCTGTCCCACACAAAAATGACGGGCATGGGGGAAATTAACAAGAACCTGTCTGTTATCGCTCATATCCCTGACCAATAGAGAGTTCTGCCTCCTTACTAGGATAACTGCTCTCATTTCCGTCTGGTTCGACTGGGACGGAGGTGTCGGTCTTGGGGGCGTCGGTCTCGGAGGTGTCGGTCTTTTTCGAATAGAGACCGCAGAAATTTGCGGTGGTATACTTCGTGTCATTGCACCGCTATAAGTAATACTAACAAGATCTCCGGGAGAAAATCTTCGGGCGTCACGCGTATTGACACGAACTTCATTGCCTGTATTGTCATCTCTGACTAACATATAATCTGAGGCTGTACGCAATACAGTTGCATTCATGGTCATATAAATGATTCCTCCAACATTTCATCTATCTATAACATCATATGCATGAACGTATTTGAGGTGCTATGATTCGAAATACTTTTAATATTCGGCTTCCATCGCAGAAGCATTATCAATAGTTATCTCCACAAGCTCAGAGTTTTGTTCATAGCCATCAATAGAACCTCCGGTAGTCAGCGCCTGGAGTACTTCCTCCAACTTTTCAACGACCTTATCGCCCCGCATCAATACCGTAACGGCAAGAGTTCCCTCCTCTACCGCAGAAATTCCCTCGGAAAATGCCTCCATGGATACGACGGTAATCTCATCGCTCCGTCCCGCTTGATCAATTGCCTGGATAGCACCCAAGGCAAACTCATCAGACAGTGCAAATACAAAATCAATGTCATCATGAGCCGTCAATAAGTTATTCATCTCCTCCAATGCGGTGTCACGGCTGGCGCCACAATATTTTACGGCTAATTGATTATAGGGTGTTCCCTCAAAGAACTTATTGACCGCAGCTTCACGGAGAACGTAGTCATACTGTGCCTCCCACCCACTGAGGATAACATAGTTGAGTTCCTCCTCTGTCCCAAAGGTGTCCTTTATGTAGTTTGCACCATAGCTGACAAGTTCCTCCTGATTTGGTCCAACATAGCAGACAACACCACTCTGGCCATCTCCCGTAACATCAGAGCCTAAAGTTATGACTGGTATCCCGGCAGCATTGAGCTGTTGGACATATGTTACCCCCACCTCAGAGTCTGCTGGAAAGAGTATAACAAGGTCAACCTCTCCATCGGAGATGATCGAGTTTATCTGCTCTGTCTGGGTTGCCGGGCTTCCTTCACCGTCATAGACGTCCAACGTCCATCCATTTTCATCGAAAACTTCCTGCATACTGTTTACCAACGCTATCGGCCATGGAGCAAGACTGGTTGTGACCGCCGCATAGGCAGCATGAAGATTCTCTGGCAGTTCGGTTGCCGCGCCTTCGCTGCCGCCAGCTGTAGTGCTGTTTGTATCGGCTGCGCCCTCATTTTTGCATCCCGATAAGACGATGGTGAAAAGCATTGAGAATACAAGTAACATTGTTAAGATTTTTTTGTTCATTTCATTTTCCTCCAATTTTTTTATGATGATCTTCCGGGCAGAAAATCTCCCGCCGAAAGAGTCACATTTACTCGTTGACAGCCTTTTTACTTGTCAGTTTATCCAAGATTAGGACGAGAATAACAACAATTCCTGTGACCAGAGACTGCATAGAACCGTGCAATCCCATTTTTATCATGGCGTTGTTGATAATCTGCATTGTGGCCACACCCATAAGGCACATACCCATATTCCCCTTGCCTCCCTGCATCTTCACACCACCAATTACCACTGCACAGATCGCTGTTATGTCAAGTCCATCACCCATATTGTAGGTCGAAGCGCCAAGGCTGGAAACCAACAGAAATGAGCATATTGCACTGCACAGACCGCAGATACTATAGGCGATACGGGTGAGTCTGCCATTGTTTATTCCCGAAAATGCGCCTGCCTCGGGGTTGCCTCCTGTTACATACATATCGGAACCCGAACGGGTGTATTTTAAAAATAGTGCAAATCCTACAAATAGGACCAGAGCGATAATAATTGACGGCGATAAAACCCCGAAAAGTTGAAACCTGTAAAACTCGGGAAGGGACACACCGAACATCGTGTCTTTTATAGACAGGTTTCCGGAGTTGTTACTTAACAGTAGAACCAATCCATTTAACGCTGTCATTACCGCCAAGGTACCAATTAGAGGTGGTATTTTAAGCCGGGTGACAATAGTACCATTCAAATATCCGATAGCCGTACCCATAAGTAAAACGATTATGAGGGCAGGCACCAGCCCAATGGCATTTGCAATGATTACCAGCATCGTACCGCAAAACGCAACCTGATAACCAATCGAGAGATCTATCCCGCCGACAATAAATACAAAGGTCAGACCAATGGCCAAGATACCGTATGTTCCGATGGACATAGCCAAGTTGGATAAATTTGAAAGCTTTGTGAATTTGGGAGATGCGATAATCACAGCGGCTAAAAATACCAGCGCTGTAATGACAACAACATTATATTCTCTTAAAAACTTTAAGGCTTTGTTATTTTTCATCCTCTCATCCCCCTTGAACTCATTACATCAGTCCGCATTGCAAGTATCAGGATGACGCCCTGAGTTATGTATTGGGCATTGGATCCGAGACCGATAAGGGTAAACCCATTGCTAAGGATACCTACAAATATGATGCCTATAATTGTACCCGGCACATTACCTTTACCTCCTGAAACGCTTGTTCCTCCAAGTACGATTGCTGTCAGCACGTCAAATTCCATACCTGCGCCAGAGTAGGGCTGGACGGACATAACCTTACTGTAAAACACGACTCCTGCGATTCCGGTGACTATGCCTGTCAAAATATATGTGGCCATGACGATTTTTGCCGAAGATACACCGGAAAACTTTGCACTCACCGCATTTGCGCCGACTGCGTAAATACGGCTGCCAAAAGTTGTGCTTTTTAGCAAAAACCAGAAGATGAACCCCGCTATCAGGAAAATCCAGATAGGCGTTGGAACACCCAATATATTCCCCTGTCCGATAAATTTCAGAGAATCATTCTGCACTGATGCGGTGAGTATCTTTCCGTCGGAATACATCATTGTGATACCCTTGAATACATATGCGGTGCCAAGCGTTGTGATAAAGGCATTCAGCTTTAAACCGCCTATGAGGATACCGTTGAATGCGCCGCAAGCGGCACAAGCCAGAACCGCAAATACTATCGCCACCACAGTATTGTCCGAGTGCACTCCGGTAATACATGCGGCAAGACCAATCATCCATCCAAGTGACAGATCGATATTACCGGTAATCATCACCAGTGTGGCCGCCACAGCCATCAGCCCTGTGACAGAGATAGAGCGGAGCAGGTTAAGCAGGTTTGTAGGTGTGAAAAATTTCACCCCTGAAAGAGCCACGACGACGATTATAAATACTAGCATAATAATGAAAATTCCAAAATTCTGTATCCCGCCGACACGCTCTTTAAGGGTCGGCTTCTCTGTAGCTTTTAGTTGCATTTTTCCGTTACACCTCCTATAGATGCCGCCAGAATCTCTTCGCGGGTAAGGGAGCTGGTGACTTTCAACTTAGCCGTCTTTCTGCCCTCAAATATCGTTATCACATTATCACTAAGCCCCATGACCTCCTCGATTTCCGATGAAACGACAATGATGGCAACACCCCTCTTGGCCAATTCATTTATCAATGCATATATCTCAGCCTTAGATCCCACATCTATACCACGGGTGGGTTCGTCAACAATGAGTACCTTCGGATCCATCATGAGCCACTTTGCAATAACTATCTTCTGTTGGTTTCCTCCCGACAGATTGACGGTCAACTGGTTCATAGTCGGTGTCTTTATCCTTATGCTATCTATGTATTTCTGGGTAATCTCTCTCTGTGCCTTGCGTCTTATTACCCCACCGGAGCTGAGGTCCTTGAGCTTGGGCAGAGTCATATTTGCCAAGACAGACAGTTCCAGCATAAGACCCTCCTGTTTTCTGTCCTCGGTGACAAAACCCATACCGGATACAATAGACCGCGCCGGACTGCCTGGTTTCAAAGTCTTGCCATTGATTATTACCTGCCCGCTGTCATACTTGTCTGCACCAAAAACAGCACGCATTATCTCGCTCCTGCCAGCACCCACCAATCCAAAAAAACCCAAAATCTCACCGGCACGAACTTCAAAGGAAATGTCCTCAAAAACACCGTGTTTCGTCAGGCCTTTCACCGCCAGTGCAATGCCTTTTGGCTCGCCAGGCTCTTTACAATACATATTTTTCAGATCACGGCCAATCATCTTTGAAATAATCTGCTCCTCGGTGATATCACTGATATCTTTTGAAATTATATGCTGTCCATCACGAATCACGGTCACTCTGTCGGCAATATGCATAACCTCGTCCAACTTATGACTTATGTACACAACAGCGATATTTTGATTCTTTAATTTTTCAATAATTTCAAAGAGTGTATCCGTCTCCCTTTCACTGAGTGAGGATGTCGGCTCGTCCATAATGATGCATCGCGCCTTTCTGGTAAGTGCACGTCCAATTTCAATCATCTGCTGCTGCCCCACAGAAAGTTCTCCTGCTTTTTCATGGGGCGAGATGGTCAGCCCAAGTTTTTTCAAAATATCGGCAGTGTCGGCATATAGCTTTTTGTAATCTATCACCCCCCCTTTCCTTGGTAAGTTACCGATAAAGAGATTGCGTGCTACGTCCAAAAGAGGAACAATGGATAACTCTTGATATACACAAGAGATTCCCATTTCGATAGCCTGGTGGGTATTTACAAATTCCACTTCTTCATTATCTATAACTATATTGCCACTATCTTTTTTGTGGGCGCCTGTCATCACTTTAATAAGTGTCGATTTTCCGGCTCCATTCTCCCCACAAAGCGCATGTACCTCACCGGCACGCAAATCAAAAGATACCGCAGACAATGCCTTAACTCCAGGAAATGTCTTTGTAATCCCCTCCAAACGGAAAAAGGAATCGCTTCTGCTTCCTGATACATTCTCAGTCAAATAACCTCCCCCTTCTTAAATTAATAATATTTATTATATTCCAATTAGGGTGGCAAAAGTACATTTATCAAATCACTTTTGCCACCCTAACTAGTTTTATAACAATAAATTAACTTCCGATCCTTCACCAGTAATCAATACTATCTTACTAATGGTTTAATCCCTAATATTTCACGTGCCTGAGCCGGAGTTGCCGGTTTGTTTCCATAAGCCTCAACGGCACGGACAGCACGGTCAACTAGCATATAGTTGGTAGCCTTAATCTTGTTTCCATTCTCATCTTTGGAATATACAATATTGTCTTCCATACCAACACGGATATGGCCGCCCAATGCTAAAGCCGCATACATAATAGGCATATGACCGGCTCCGACACCAAATGCAGACCAGGTACTTCCCTTAGGAATATGGTTAAGAAGGTAAAGCAAGTTCTCAACGGTGGCCGGCATAGCGCCTAATACACCAAGACAGAACTGATAATGGCATGGGGTAGGCAGTTTGCCTTTCTTTACAAAATACTCTGTAACACCAAGCATCCCGGCATCAAAAATCTCGATTTCCGGCTTGATGCCACGTTCCATGTACACTTCTCCCAAATCAGCAAGGAACTGAGGTGTGTTCATAAATACGCCGCCTGGCATCCAGTTGAAAGAACCTGCGTCATAGGAACCCATTTCGATTCCGTCCAGAATCTTGTGATGATACATCCGAATCGCATTTCCCTCGGGATCACCGCCGGAAACACGGTTGTCACCGGATGATGTACAGTTGATAACAACATCACAATCCTTATGCGCACGAATCAGGCGAATCGTCTCACGGAACTTTTCATGGTCCATGGTTCCCATACCTTCGTCATCGCGCATATGCAGATGGACAATCGCTGCTCCTCTCTGCCAACAGCCATAAGCTTCTTCGGCAATTCTTTCAGGTGTTGCCGGAATATCATATCCAGCCGGGGTAACAGCGCCTGTCAAGGCCGCTGTGATAATAGTTTTACTCATAATAAAATCCTTCCTTTCTTCAAGGCTTGTCTTACACGCCTTACAATTATTATAATTTTTGATGCATTTTCAGCATTTCAACCAACATGTAGTCACGGAAAGAAGCAATTTCCGGTTTCGTATGGCCTACAAAGTCAGGCATATGCTCCATAAGAGGTACAATCTGTTCTCCTGATAAATCCGGCCATTGCTCGGGAACCTTCTTCATATCCGAAATATCTGCGAATACGCCCTCTGTCATGGCTCCAAATTTGATGGCACAGCCTTTCAGTCCAAGGTCACCGCCGCCAAGTTCATATCCCATGGCAGGACCCATGATTCCCCAACGAAGACCCGGTCCGTAGTAGATTGCCTTGTCACATTCTTCCATCGTAACAACCCCTTCACAAACCAGAGCAATCTCTTCTCGCCACAGGGCATGGGCGAGACGATTAGCCACAAAGCCTAATTTCTCTTTCTGGAGTACAATGGGTTCTTTGTCATATTTCTTGTAAAACTCTACGGCAACATCAAGAACTTCCTGAGAAGTCTTCTCGCCCTTGCAAATCTCAACAAGCGGAATAAGGTATGCCGGATTGAAAGGATGGGCAACAATAACACGTTCCGGATGAGCGGAGCCCTCTGCAATTTTCGTTACCGATAATCCTGAAGATGATGAGGCGATTATTGCTTCTGCCGGTGCATATTTGTCCATAATAGCCAGCATCTCATGCTTAGCTTCATAGGATTCCGCACCATTTTCCTGAATAAAGTATACTCCGGACAACGCTTCCTCCGGGTCAGTGGTAATATTGATTAAATCCCACAGTTTCTGTCCATCATCAGTGATTCCATATTTTACATAAGAGTCAATAGGTGTCTTTATAGACTTCTTCGCCCTCTCGGCACTTGCTTCGCTGCGGACAAATACATTGACCGGCAAACCTTTCAGGGCAAAATATGCTGCGAAGCCACCGCCGATAACACCGGCTCCATAGCACGTAATTTTCTTAATATCTGATACGTTCATATTCTTCCTCCTCTTACTGAATGTTCTCAAAGATTCCTGCTGCACCCATACCGCCGCCGATACACATACTGACAAGGGCATATTTCTTGTTATTATCCTTCAGATAGTCAAGAGCCTTACTCGTCAGAAAAGCGCCGGTAGCACCCATCGGATGTCCCAGTGCCATCGCTCCGCCATAAGGATTTACTTTTCCTTTAGGCAGACTCAGCTCATTGATACATGCCAATGCCTGAGATGCAAAGGCTTCGTTAAGCTCAATTGTATCCATATCATCGACGGAAAGATTTGTTCTTTCCATAACCTTAGGAATCGCATACTTAGGTCCCATGCCCATCACTGTGGCATCGCAGCCTGTTACAGCAAAACCAACGAACTTAGCCAGTGGCTTAATTCCCAGTTTTTCAGCCATATCTGATGCCATCACGACAACAAATGCTGCGGCATCGGTTGTTTGTGATGAGGTGGCAGCCGTTACAAGTCCTTCAGGACGGAAACAGGGGTTCAGTGTTGCCAGGCTTTCCATACTGGTTCCGGGACGGATACCCTCATCCTCTGTAACAATTATCTCATTGCCCTCAGCATCTACTGCTTTAACGGGAATAATAGAGGATGCCAGCTTACCTGCTTTCTGAGCTGCTGCCGCCTTAGCGTGAGATTCTACAGCCATCTCTTCCATCATTAAACGGGTAATCCCATATTGTTCAGCAACTCTCTCCGCCGTCTCACCCATACTCATATAGGCACCGATGTAGTTCTCATCAAGCCACTGATTCTTATATTCATCAGGATAGGGTACAAAGCAATGACTCATATCCTCAATGCCTCCGGCAACAACACAGTCCTGCTGCCCGGCCAAAATTGCATTGGCAGCTGTGGCAATCGCCTGAAGAGATGAGGAACAAAAACGATTAATGGTTTGTGCCGGTACGCTCTCCGGAAGCTCTGCCCGGTTTACGATTAAACGAGCCGTATTCAAATTCAACTGATTGATGGGCATTGCACAGCCAACAATCACATCATCAATCTGTTCGGGATTAAGCTCCGGTACTTTTTTTAGAACCCCTTTTAACGTCTGGGCTCCATATTCAACGGGATGCATATTAGCAAATGAGCCTTTTCTTGCACGACAGCAAGCGCTGCGTCCATAGGCTACAATGACTGCTTCTCTTTTCATATTATTTCCTTCTTTCTAAAAATGTAATTAAAATATGTATTGATAATATCCCTTGGATCAGCCGATAGCTGTCAACCCGCCATCCGGATAAATAATCTGTCCGGTTACATAACTGGAGGCCTGAGAAGCAAGGAATATCGCTGCGCCTACACAATCCTCCGGCGTAGCCATCCGCTGCATCGGAACACTTCCGGCGATATTGGCTTTTGCTTCATCATTAAGGAATTTTTCCATCATCGGTGTTGCCGTAACTGTGGGGCCAATGCCATTAACCGTAACTTCCGGACCTAACTCTGATGCCAACTGGCGTGTCATCATATCAAGAGCTCCTTTTGTTGCGCAATAACCGGCATTACCTTTCATTGGGAAGGTTGCGATAGCGCCTCTGACCGATGTAATGTTAACGATTTTTCCATAACCGGCTTCTTTCATTTTCTTACCGAAAACTTTGTTGCACATCATAACACCTTTAACATTGACATCAAACATGTTAGACCATACATCCATCGGGAAATCTACGGCATCAAATTTTTGGTTGAAACCTTGTGAGCAGACAAGAATATCAATTTTACCGATTTTTCCTTCGGCTGCTTTTGCCAGATCATTGATGCTATCTTCATCAGTAGCATCACATGTGCAATAAGAAACTTCTTTTCCTGATGCTTCTTTGATTTCCTGAACCGCTCTTTGTAATGATTCTTCTTTACGACTTGCAATAACAACCTGAGCACCAAATTCAGCCAGTCCCTGGGCAATCGCCTGGCCAATTCCGCCTGCACCGCCGACAACAACAGCATTTTTTCCGTCTAAACAAAACATATTTTTCATCTTAAATTCTCCTTTTCTTTAATTTTCTCTATTTTTGTGCCGGAGGCATTCCGGCGATAACTAACATACTTGCAGGCATATTGCTGTTATTCACAATTGATTTTCCTTCAAATCTGTCAAAATGTATCGAGTCATATTTTCCTAATACAATTGTCTCTGTTTCCGAAACAACCGTCATCTCACCATCCAAAATAAAATAAATCAACTCAACCGGGGGTTTTACGAACTCAGTGCCGCCTTCCGGAAGAAAATGTGATAATCCTAAAGTAAAGCTCTCACAGTTGCTTTCCTCTTTGCTATGTAAGCGAATAGCTTTCATTTCAAAATGTCCCGGGGCTTGATATGGGACGCCCTCTTTTACTGATACTTTTCTCATTATTATTCTCCTTTCATTTTTAAAACTATCTCTATAATAAAGTATAGCATTATCATATTTTATTTGCTAATTCTTAAACAAATTCTACTTATGTTAAAATGGTATAATCGTAATCCTCTCCATTGTCAACGGAGGGTATCATCTGTTATAATAAATTGTGCTTCAAAGTATTTCAGGAGGTAGTGTTAATGGATCTAAAAAAATTACATGAATTCGTTGTGCTGAGCCAATGTTTGAATTTCAGTAAGGCAGCCGGTCAGCTTTATCTGACACAATCCGTATTAAGCAGGCATATTCATGATTTAGAACAGCAGGTCGGCGCCAAGCTTTTAATGCGCAGTACACACAACGTAGAATTAACTGAGATTGGGATGATTTTTCTTAAAGATTGTGAAGTCATTTTACATCAATATGATGCGGCTCTAGAACGTATCCACAACGCATCCAGCGGACTATCGGGAACCCTGTCTGTCGGCTTCTCTACTTATGGCAGTAAAGATATAATATCAAAATTTATTCTTTATTTTTCCCGTATCCATCCGAACATTCAGTTGAAAATCAATGCCTATGAAGCAGAAGAATTGGCTGTCGCATTGGAAAATGATAAATTAGATATGGGATTTGCCATGGATTTTACAAAGACCGACTTAGATGGATTTGAAAAGATACTTTTATATAGAGATTCTCTTTATGTCTTCTTCCCAAGCTCCCACCCTTTCTCAACCAGGGAAACTCTTTGTATCCATGATTTGTCCTCTCAGCCAATCATCGCATTGACCGCAAGAACGAATCCAAAAACAGATTTATTACATCACAAATTATTTTTTCAATATGAATCAGAATACCGAGTCATCAAAGAAGCACCTAATATTCAATCCGCATTATTTTTAGTGACGTTAAACCAAGGACTGCTTATTCTTCCCGAACATGTGGTTCCCTTCACCCCTTCATCACTTACTAAAAAGAAGCTGCGTGATGAAGACTGCTATGTTGATACAAGCCTTGTATATAAAGATTCCAGTACAAATCCGGCGATTAATTTGTTTTATGATGCCTTTTTGGAATTTAAGCGTACGGAAGCTGATAACATGGAAAGTGAAAGCCCATAAACAACATGGGCTTTCGTTATATTTACTTTCGGCGTCTGCGGCCTCTTCCTTGACCGGCTTCTTCAAATGATCCTACCGGTACGGGCTGCGCAGGTGTCTTTGGTTTTACTGCTCCTGCCCGTATAATCGCTTCTTTTGCACAAACCGCATCGCATTTACCACATCGGGTGCATTTATCTGTATTAACAACACTGATTAATCCTTCTCCGCCTTCAATGGCCCCTTCCGGACAGACTTTAATGCAGCTGCCTTCACCGGTACACTTTGAGGGGTCTACGTGAACAGTATAGTAAGCCTTACAGGCGAGTGCCTTGCAGCGCTTTCTTTTGATATGATTTTCCCATTCATCCATATAGTCTGATAAAGATGCTTTGACTCCGGCTGCGACTTTATGTACCATATCACAACCCAGCAGTTCCATCGTATCAAGGATTTCTCTCATCAGTTCTAGATCTTCTGACTGTCCGCCACCGGTAACAGCATCATTGATAATCTCATCTACCTGCCAAAGCCCATCTCTGCACATGACACTTTTCCCACACGCTGCTTCTCTTGCCATTTTAATCACATCATTTGCCCAGGAAACAGGACAGTCAGAAATGCTAGGAAGTTCTTTAATTGCCTCGGTACATTGCTTATCTAAATTACACATTTCTTCCTCCTCCTATTTATGTCCATATGCATTCCAGTTCTTTACCGGCTGTAAGGTGACTCTTAAATCACACTGTAGACATCTTGAAGATTCGCATACTGCCTCTTTCTCCGGGAAGTTCAAATCAACCCTGTCAAAACTGTTCTTTCTGTCATCGACCGACAAAACCTCTGGCTGTACTCTTGGCAGCTTGGAAAAGTCTTCTATGACACCTATATTCTGATGCCTGTCACGCTCTACATAAGTTTCATCAATATTTCCGTCACCGCCCAGATATTGGTCTATAGCCGTTGCTGCCCGGCGTCCCGCCGCAATCGCATCAATGACAAATCGGGTTCCTGTCATCACATCCCCGGCGGCAAATACACCATCCACAGATGTTGACAACTTCTGCATATCTGCATCCGGGAAGCCAAAACGGTTCAAGCCTATTCCAAAGGCCTCTGTGAGTCCCGTCATCTGTCCTGCGGCAAATACGACTGAATCCGTGGCAAGCACTTGATCCGAGTCCGGGATTTCCTCACAGACTAGCTTTCTCTGCTCATCAAAATGAAAGCCTTTGATTTCCCTGATATGTAAGCCGGTAACCTTCCCTTCGTTTCCCTGAATCTCTATATTGGTATATCCGTCGTAAAGCTTAATGCCTTCTTCTAATCCTTCTTTAATTTCCAAATCATCGGCAAGCATGGCACTACCCTTTTCAAGACAGACAACATTGACATTCTTTCCTTTTCTGACTAAACTTCTTGCGCAGTCGAAGGCAACATTTCCACCGCCGATAATCGTTGTTGTCTTCCCAATATCCATATCTTTATGGCGTCTGATATTTTTCAAAATCTCTATGGCGGTATAAACCTGTTGTAAATCTGATCCCGGCAGATTCATTCTGCGGCCATAGCTGGCTCCAATGGCCACAAGGACAGAATCATATCCACCATCTTCCTTAAAATTCGTTACCGAACCCACTTCAGTATTGGTTACCAGCTTGACTCCTTGATCGATGATATATGAAATCTCTTTTTGGATATCCACCTCAGGTATTCGATACTCCGGCATTCCATAAGTCATCATTCCACCCGCAAGTGAACCTTTTTCATATACAGTTACCGAATGACCCAGCTTATTCAGATAATAAGCTGCTGTAAGACCCGTTGCCCCGGCACCGACAACCCCAACTTTTTTTCCTGTAGAAGGTTTCTTCGTATCCTTTGCTTTCCATGTCATCTCGGTATCGTGTTCAACCGCAAAGCGTTTTAAATCTCGTATGGAAATTGCCTCATTAAGCTTTTCCCGTTTACATCCCGTTTCGCAGCGGTGATTACAGACAAATCCCAAGGCATGAGGGAAGGGAACTTTTTCCCTGATCACACCAACAGCATCAGAGTACTTACCCTCACTCACCAGTCTTACATATGAAGGAATATCTATATGCGCCGGACATTCTGCCTGGCAGGGAATCAAGGCTTCATCTTTTGGAATATCTGTCCGGAAGGTCCCCTCGGCATCCTGAAGGGCACCGGTGGGACAGACCTGGATACAGGCTCCGCAAAATCTACAGTCAGTATCTACAAATGGCAAATCATGATCTGTTCCAATATAAAATTCATTATCTTTCTTTTTGTAGTCAATGGCATCAACCTGTCTTAATTCATTACAGGCCCGCACGCAGCGGCCGCATTGGATACACCGTTCCATTTCTCTGACAATCAAAGGATTGACGACATTAATCTTTGTGTTCTTTTTATGTATATCCCTCATCCTTGCATGAACCGTTCCCAAATACTGCATCAAAGCCTGCAATTCACAATTCATATAGGCCTTACATGAGGTACAGTCATGGGGATGTCCGGCAAGCATCAATTCCATTGAAACCGAACGCATTTTATTCAGCTTATCTGTGTTAGACTTAACCACCATGCCTTCTTCCACCATGGTTTCACAAGAACATACCGGTTTATCTAAACCTTCAATCTCTACAATACATAGTTTACATCCGCCCTGAGGCGTCAGGTCCGGATGTGAACATATGTGGGGGATATAAATATCCGCTTTTCTGGCTGCTTCTAAAATACTTTCACCTTCAGCAGCAGTGACGGCTATATCATTTATGTAAATAGTTACTTTATTCATTACCTGCACCCTCAATCAATTTATTCAACAAAATCATCTGAATCGATATAATCTATGGCATTCATTCCAGCAAGTCTGCCTGAATTGATTGCAAAGCCCATCGTCATACCCGGCATCGTAAAGTTATAGCTATCACCAAAAATCGAGCATACATCTGTACCGCAGCCATATAGTCCGGGTATCGGAAGCATAGATTTATTAAGGATTCTCAGTTCATCATCCGTCTTCACTCCACCCAAGGTTCCATAACCGCATATGAAGTGCTCAGCAACATAATACTTTCCGCCTTCTTTCAGTTCTCTCATATGTCTTGGATCCTTACTGAAATCTTTATCATAACGTCCTGCCATTGCATTATAGTCTTCAACCGTTTTCACAAGGTTTTTATAATCGATGCCGGTTACTTTTGCTACTTCCTCAAGACTATTGCATACAAAGAAATGTTTATCTTCCTCACCACTCATCTTGTCCTGTAATTCAGCAAGACCATTGGCAAGGCTTTCTGATGCGCCTCCCTGCAAATAGGCTTCTACTTCCTTATCCCATAAGTCTACATTCTTAATATTATGATGAACTGTAATATAATCTAAGCCGCCTTGTGCACGATATTCATCAATGATAGAATCCGTAACGATTGTAAAGGCTTTTCTTTCTCTTTGGACGGAAATGGCATTCCCGGTAAAGTTGGTATTATTCATGATATCTTCATTAATAATACGTTTACCCTCTAAATTCACCATCAGGTTAGGTTGTCTCATTGTTTCCGAAATAACTTTATAAACATCGGTCACACCAGGGGTTGTATAGGTTACTTCAATCATCGACGGATCTGCCATGCCGCCTGCTTCTTGGATCATGCGGATGCCGTCTCCTACCAGTCCCGGAATTCTGAATGAATATAAATCTTTATGCCATGTCAGCCCGATTCTGTCTTTAATCATGTCTGTATTATCACCAAAACCACCGGTAGCTACGATAACGGCCGAGCACTCAATTTCAATCTCTTCGCCGGCTTCATTTTTAGCCATCACACCTAAAACTTGATTCTTATCTCCGGTGAGTATTTTAGTGGCTGCTGTCTGGAACAAAATTTCTACTTCATTCTCTTCGGCTTCATCGGTTATCTTTTTAAACATGACCGAAGCACAGCGTTCCGCCGGTTTATTTGAGCCTGGTGTTTTCACAATATGCCATGTCTGATTTGATCCTTCAAAGTATTTGAATGCTCCAAGAAATTCAACACCCATATCTTCAATCCAATCAATGGTACTTGCCGACATTTCCATATATTTTCTGACTAGGCGGGCATTAACTCTCCAATGGGTAAATGTCATAAATTTATCAAAAAGACCGTCAATTGTATGATCCACCATTTGTGCTTTTTGATATTTGGACTCTACTGCAAAAAATCCCATACCCATATTGGCGGCACCTCCCAAAGTGCTTCCTTTTTCAAGTAAAATCACCGATGCTTCCTTTTGAGCCGCTGCAACTGCCGCACAAACGCCAGATGCACCTCCGCCGATTACTACTACATCTGCTTCCATCTTGCCCATAATCATTACCTCCTAAATGAAATCATTTTTTGTTTATATTTTATCATTCGTTCGCCAACTTTACAAATTCAAAATACGTCTATGCTTATGGCAAAAATGCATAAGCACTATTTGTTATCTTTGCCTTAATTATAAATATTTGTAAATACTTGATATTGTCTTTTTCATATCTTGTATATAATGCCAACAAAATAGTATTAAAAAGAGACTTTTTCATCTTTTTGATGATAAAGTCTCTAATTATATACCCCACCGGCTTCGGCGCCCCCATAATCCCAGTACAGAAGTTCCGACACAGTCACCAATGTATAGCCCTCCGCCTCCAGCCTGTCTATAATTTCCAGCGATGCATTGACACTTGTCTCATATATGTCATGCAATAAAAGAATGGATCCATCTTTAACACTGTATGCTCCATTGTTAAATACTTCCTCAAAAATAGCCGTTTCGTCACGGCTTTCCCAATCTCTGGTGTCCAGAGACCAGAGAATAATAGACCAGTTATTTTCCTTACAAATATTCTGAATCGTTTCACTATAATATCCTCCGGGAGGCCGTATAAATTCAGACCTAATTCCCCCCGAAGCATTGTAAATAGCTTCCAAGGACTTTAGCAGGTTATCCGCTGCTTCTTCCTCTGTGATTTTCGTCAAAGTTGTATGATCATAGGAATGATTCCCTATTTCGTGTCCTTCCGAAGCCATACGCTTAAGTAACTCAGGGTACCTTTCGGCCCTGTTTCCTAAAACAAAAAAAGTAGCGTCTACATTTCTGGCTCCTAATTCATCCAACAGCCTTTCTGTATACGGCCCCGGACCATCATCAAATGTTATAGCTACAATTTTGTCAGGGCGTGTTCCATAATAAGTACTTGATAATATCTGCCCTTCATCAATCTGTTTTTTCAAATCTTCCAATTGTGTCTTTACATTATTCAATTCAGTTTCCAAGGATTCTTTTTCTGTCTTTAAGGCTTCCCTCTCACCTTCTATGGTTGCCTTTTCACTTTCAACCGTATTGACTCTTTCTTCAAGCTCTGTGATATTGCTCTCTAAATCGAGAATCTCTTCCTGCAGTTGCACCATCAGGTTACTGTTCTGCTCTAATTGTTCATTCGCACCTTTTAATCTATATGCTGCCAACCCCCAGCCAGCGGCTCCGATTATTGTTGTCACACATAATATAATCAGGATAATCAACTCTGTTCTGGGTCCCCTTTTGACTTTCTTCTTCATATTGTCACCTTTTCTCAAGTAAAAATATTCGCTATAACTATTATAACAGTTTTCGACACAAATACCAGTCCATTATTACATTTTTTATGATTGATTAAAATGGGGCGGCATACTAGCTTTTGAGTGTGCCGCCCCTCACATTTAGCATACCGGCATTATATCTATCGCCTCGACCTCGGCAGGATCACTTAACCTTATGGTTTCATATCTGACAACAATCTGCTGTCCAATACAAAAATGATAGGCATAAGCATAATTGACGCGTATTTGTGCATTATTTTGCATACCCCTCACTAAAAGCGATTTCCTGCTTCTTCGAAGCACAATTGCACTTAATTCAGCTGCTTCCGGTTGGGGTTCCTCTTGTATTCTTTGAATGGAAATAGCCGCAATCTGTGGCGGTATACTTAATGTCATTTGCCCATTATGAAAAATTCTGATGCGGTCACCTACATTAAACCGGTTTGCATTACGGAAGATAACTAAAACCTCATCACCCGTTTCCATATCTCTGACCAACAGACTCCCTGAATCAACCTGAAGGACAGTTGCAATCATAATCATTTTCATAACCTCCAAAATTCTTCTTTTCAATATATAATATGTAAAAGAAAAATTTGGGTTCTAAAAAGCTTTCATGGCTAATTTTCTTCAATAATAACTGTACCGGTCGTATAATAAATCACATGTCTTTTCCCGTCCTCATCATCAAACAAGATTCTGCTTTCGTCATATTCAACATCAAATCTTCCTGTGTATTCTTTGAGTATATTGCCATTGATATCATAAACAGTTACCGTTCTTTCAATTCCTGACACATTGCTGCGCAAAGTCTTTAAAGACCGCGATCCTGCTGCCGTCCCGAAAAACCACCAAACAATAATTCCAACGATGACTACAATCGCTAAAATACTACCTATCCAGATTCGCTTTTTAATGCTTGATTTATCTGACATCTTAATCTTCCTCCTTTACCCTCCATTGACAATGGATGGTACCTTAAGTCATATGCATACCACCGTCTATTGAAAGCGCCTGACCGGTCGTATGCCCGGAAGTCTCTGAGCATAACCAGACAACAGCGTGTGCCACGTCCTCGGCGGTGCCCAACTTACCCATCGGGATGACGACTTCTTTAAGCAGCTTCTCCTCGGCAGGATCATTGGCCAGTGTATTGTTCATCAGTTCAGTCCCCGTGGTAGGACCGGGGCAGACCACATTGACACGGATATTGGCCTTTGCGTTTTCAATAGCTGCAGTGCGGGATAATGCAATGACGCCTGCCTTACTCGCCCCGTAGGCGCCAAAGTTTGGTGCCATCTTCAGCCCCCCGATGGAAGCGGTGTTAACAATGGCTCCCTTGCCCTGCTTCTGCATTTGAATCAACTCATATTTCAGGCAGTGGAACATCCCCATAAGGTTCGTGTCCATTACTTTTTTCCAATTCTCATCCGTCAGCTTGGTGAGAGGGCCATAGGGAATACGCACACCGTCAGGTCCGACACCAGCGTTATTAAAGGCACAGTCCAGCCGGCCATACTTCCTGACAACGGCATCGATACAAGCCTTAACGCTCACCTCGTTTGTAACATCACATTGTAAAAAAATAGCTTCGCCGCCACCGGCAATGATATCTTCGGCAACTGTCTGACCTCCGGCAATATTATGCCCCGTGGTAACCACAACCTTTGCCCCCAGCGATGCAAACTCCTTTGCTGTGGCTCTTCCAATACCCGTGGCCGCACCGGTAATTATGACAACCTTCCCTTGAATATCTTTTAGCATTTTGCTGCCTCCTTTTTGTAAGATTTAGATAAAATCTTTGTTAGTAGCACAAGAGAACAGGCCTATCAAAAAGAAATAGAATAGACCTGTCTCCATCAAAATAGCAGGCCATTTTATATTAGCATCTTTATTCGTCGCAAACATCACCCTAAAAGCAATTATTTTATTGAATCCATGAAATCTCTCCAGATGCTATATCATAGTACGCACCTATGACTTTGGTTCCTGTTTCCTCAATGATTATATCCTCTTTTATTGTTTCAACAGTGCTATCGATATTAGCTCGAATGGCTCCATCTAGATCTTTACTATCTTCAATATTAGAGCTGATTTTATCAATAATCGATTGTAAATTACTTGGATTTTCCCCACCGTTAAATGACGCTGTCACAGCTCCACAGCTGCTGTGTCCGACAACAACGACTAACGGTGTACCGAGATGCTCGACTGCATACTCAATCGAACCAAGCGTTGTTTCATCGGCAATATTGCCGGCATTTCTAACAACAAAAATATCTCCCAGCTTCTGGTCAAAATAAATCTCCGGTGAGACGCGGGAGTCGGCACATGTCACTATGACAGCAAAAGGCTGCTGGCCATCTTTTAAAGCCTCTCTATCCTTCGCATTTGAATTTCGTTCTATCGTCTGATTGTCGATATACCTTTGATTTCCCTCTTTCAAATATTGTAGTGCTGTTTGCGAATCGCTAACCAGCTCTTCAGGAGTATGTATCTTGGCATCTTCACTCTGTTCTTCAGAGGGATCATTTGTTGCACTACATGATGTAACGGTAACCAGTACCGCAAAAATAGTTAGTAGAGTCCTTATTCGCTTCATGTTCTTTCTCCTTTTTTTTGTAGAATAATTTGTCAACTCATAAAATTATTCTACCTCTGCACTCAAATATTGTCAACTTGTCTTAGGAATTAAAAATTCACCAATGAGGATGAACTCGCAAACGGCACATTAATAGAATTGGAAACATGAAATCATAGCTCAATGCTTTTTTTGTTCCTCATTATCGAATTATCGCTGATGACTATTGTTATCCTACAAATTTCATGATATTATGAAGTTGTCATTCACCCCTTATAGGCTATGAATGCATGTCAAAATCCTTTGTATTTTGCCCATTACTTATGTAATGGGCTTTTCTCCGCACAAAATAAGCCCCTTGATATATTACGTATTTTATCAAGCCAACCGAAAGACCTTTCAATAATCCATCGTTTTGGGATAACTGCAAACGTATGCAATTCTGAACGTTTGGCGACCTGAACCTTGGCTCCTGTCAGGTCGTATATCTTGTTTGCAAAATCATCACCTGTGTATCCCCC
>Ga0153994_1000060_pt1 | contig 69437 bp, 77 predicted proteins | sample TSNC078MetaG_FD_104735 | JGI IMG/M metagenome (GOLD analysis project Ga0153994, IMG submission 104735) | Attine ant fungus gardens microbial communities from North Carolina, USA - TSNC078 MetaG | ecosystem: Host-associated > Fungi > Mycelium > Unclassified | place: USA: North Carolina, Lumber...
GATCGAGGCGTTCTTCACAGTCATGTCGCTGCACGAGCGCGTCGCGCCGCCGACGATCAACCTCACCGAGAAGGACCCGGAGATCCCGCTCGATGTCGTCACCTCGCCGCGCAAGCTCGGCGACGGCGACCTGCTGGCCATCAGCAACTCGTTCGGCTTCGGCGGCCACAACGCCGTCGTCGCGTTCCGCTCGGTCTGATCCGGACCGAGGCTGCACGCACGAAGGCCCCGACCGGTTCACCCCGGTCGGGGCCTTTCGCGTTTCACCGCGTGCGGGCGGCAGCGCATGATGCCTGGGCCGGCCCGCCGCGGGAGTCTGTCGCGGAGCCTCTCGGTCAGCCGACCTTATGCAGCCAGACCACGCTGGTCTCGTCGCTGGCGTGCCGGAACGGCTCGAGTTCGTCGTCCCAGGCCTGTCCGAGCGCGAGTCGCAGCTCGCGGTGCAGCTCGCGGGCGTTGGCTCCGGCGATCTCCATGGCGTAGCGGACTCTGTCCTCCGGCACGACCATGTTGCCCGCCGTGTCGGTCTGGGCGAAGAAGATCCCGAGGTCGGGGGTGTGCATCCATCGGCCGCCGTCGCTGCCGAGGCCCGCGTCCTCCGTGACCTCGAAGCGCAGGTGCTCCCAGCCGCGCAGGGCGGAGGCGATGGCAGCGCCCGTGCCCTGGGGGCCTTCCCAGAAGAACTCGGTGCGCTGGGCGCCCTTCAGTACCGGCTGCGCCTCCCAGGTGAAGTTCACGGCGCGACCGATAGCGCGTCCCGCCGCCCACTCGATGTGGGGGCAGAGCGCGCCAGGGGAAGAGTGCACGTAGAGCACTCCTCGACTTGCGTGTGCCGCCATGATGTCCTCCGTTCGATTGGATGCGTCTTCCCCAACGACCAATCGGCGGCACTCACCGGCACAGTGTGAAATTGTGGACCGTAACGGTCTCTTCTGTGAATTATGCCGCAGAAACCCCGCATGTCACAAGATTGCAACGGTTTGGCTGCGGCGTGGCGGCGGAACGGAATAGCATACCGAGTATGTCGGTTCAGAATGGCTTCCTCGCCCTGCTCACCCAGGGCGCAGCATACGGCTCGCAGCTGCAGAGCGAGTTCCTGGCGCGGGCGGCGCACCGCCGCCAGCTCAACGCCGGTCAGGTGTACTCGACGCTCGACCGGATGGTCGACCAGGGTCTCGTGCAGCCGGCGGGCACCACGGACGACGGCCTCCCGCTCTACGCCCTCACGGCGGACGGCGCCGCGGCGGCCGAGGAGTGGCTGACCTCAGGACCTGTGGATGCGCGCCCGGACTGGGATGAGATGCAGGACCAGGTGCTCGTCGCCGCGTCCCTCTCCGGAGCCGACGCGCCCGCGGTGGTCGCCGACTACCGTGCGGCGTTCTCGGAGCGCATCCGCGAGCTCAGCCATGACGCGGACTCGCGCGCCGTCCTCGCAGCGAACCGCGCAGCGGAACTGGGAGCGCGCGCCGCCATCGAGTGGCTCGACGAGGTCGCCTCGACGCTCACCGCGCATCCGGACGCACTGCTGCGCGCGCGCTCCCCCGAGCGCCCCCGCAGAGGCCGCCGCCCCGCCTGACCCACTGACCCCGTCCCCGCCCCCGCCCCCGAAACAATCGAGTCCGGAGTTGTTCACACGACACGCCGGGGGCGCGCATGAACAACTCCGGACTCGATTGTTTCGGACTGGGGTGGCAGGACGGGGGTCAGTGGAGGAGCTGGCCGGCCTTGTTGAGGACGTTCTTCTCGCCGGCCTCGATGGGGACTGCGAAGCGGTTCTGCGCCGGCGGCAGCGGGCAGTTGAAGTTGTAGCTGAACGCGCAGGGCGGCAGCACGGCGAGGTTGAAGTCGAGCGTCACGGTGCCGTCCGGGTTCGGAGCCACGAACAGGAACCGGCCGACGGAGTACGTCGACTCCCCGTTGGTGCTGTCCGCGAAGACGAGCTGCAGGGCGCGCCCTGCCTTGAACGCGGCGAGGTTGTATTCGACGCCGTCCTTACTGAAGGTGATCTCGCCGGGGATCACCTTCTCGCGGGTGCTTCCGTCGTCCTTCAGGTGCTCGAAGCCGACCGTCTTGCCGCCGTCGATCGGCGAGAACTGCGCCTGGATGATCCACTCCGGGTTGAAGTCGAAGGCGTCAATCGAGCCGAACTCCTGGATCGCCTCCGAGTTGGAGTCCCAGACGCGCAACGCGTAGTCGCCGTCCTCGCTGGCGATCACGAAGCCGGTCACGGTGTCGCTGAACACGATCTCGCTGGGGGCCGCGTCGTCCTTTCCGCGCACGATCGCGTCGCCGTCGACGAGCGTGCCGTCGACCACGATCCCGTCGGCAGCCGCCGCGACGACCTTCAGGCCGGACTGACCCTTCGGAAGCGGAGCCCACAGCCCGGGGATGCCCCATACCGGCTGTGCTTCGGCGTCCGGGTCCCCGGTGATCCACTGGGTGTTCACGAGCGCCAGGTTGCCCTTCGGAGCCGTCACGGCCTGCTCGCGGCGTTGGCGGTACCTGGCCAGGATGTCGCGGGGGTCTGCTGGCGCTGTGGCGGTGTCTGTCATGGTCTCCATCCTCGGTCAGATCACCCACCACAACCAACTCCGACACAGCTTCATTCCGCGTCTCGCGGCGTCCGGCTCACTTCGCCTCGGCGTAGCTGTCCACCACGGCGGCCGTCACCGGGAACTCGACGGGGAATCCGCCGAACAGCAGGCGCCCGGCCGCCGCCGCCGAGGCGACCACCGCATCCGCCGCCTGCTGCGCGAGCTGGGCCGGGGCGTGCACGATCACCTCGTCGTGCAGGAAGTACACCAGGTGGGGGCTCTCCAGCAGGGGTCCGTCCTCGCCGAGCACGGTGAGCCGCTTGCGCAGGTCGGCCATCCAGCACAGCGCCCACTCCGCCGCGCTCGCCTGCACGACGAAGTTGCGCGTGAACCTGCCCCAATCGCGCGCCTGGCTGCGGGCGCGCCGTTCGTCGGCATCCGTCGACTCCGGCGCGGACGCCGCCGCCTGGGTCGCCGCCCAGGAGCCGCCCGGCCTCGGCGAGCTGCGGCCCAGCCGCGACGTGACCACCTCGCCGCGCTCCCCCGCCCGCGCAGCCTCCTCGACGAGCCGGATCGCCTGCGGGAACGCCCTGGTCAGCCGCGGCATCAGCCTGCCGCTCTCCCCCGTCGTCGCGCCGTACATCGCGCCGAGCATCGCTACCTTCGCCTGGGCCCGCTCCTCCACTGCCCCGGACGCGACGATGCCCTCGTACAGGTCTTTCCCCCGCCCGGCCGCCGCCATCGACTGGTCGCCGGACAGACCGGTCAGGATGCGCGGCTCCAGCTGTGCGGCGTCGGCCACCACCAGCTTCCAGCCAGGGTCTGCGATCACCGCTCCCCTCACCTGCTTCGGAAGCTGCAGCGCACCGCCGCCGCGCGTCGCCCAGCGCCCGGTGACGACGCCGCCAGGCACGTAGTCGGGATGGAACCGGCCGTCTCGCACCCAGGTGTCGAGCCAGGTCCAGCCGTTGGCGGTGAGCAGGCGGGAGAGCTTCTTGTATCGCAGCAGCGGTGGGATGGCCGGGTGGTCGACATCGCGGAGCTCCCACGAGCGTGTCGACGTCACCATGAGGCCGGCCCGTTTGAGCGCGCGCAGCACCTCCGGCGGACTGTCCGGGTTGAGGTCGGGGCTCTCCAGTTCGGCGCGAAGCTCCGCAGCGAGGGCGTCGAGCATGGCCGGCCGTCCAGCGGCCGGCCGGGGACCGAGCAGATCGCTGAGCAGCGCGTCATGCCGTTCTGCGCTGTACGGCAGTCCGGCGAAGCGCATCTCAGCGGCGATCAGCGCCCCGGCGGACTCGGCTGCGAGCAGCAGACGCAGTCGGCCGGGGCTCGTGCTGCCGTCGACCGCTGCGCGCTGCGCAAGGAACTCCTCGAGCGCGGACGGTGCCGCATCCTGCCGGTCGTGCTCGTCGAGATCGAACAGCGCGGTGTGAGCGGCAGGCTGCTCCTCTGCGAAGGCGGGAAGGGCGTCCCACGGCCCGAGCGGAGCCGTCGCGAGCGCTGAGCCGGACGAGAGCGACGACATCCGGAGGATCGTGTGGCTGAGCTGGAGGTCGTCGCAGCGTTCGATGCGCACGCCTGCGGCGAGCAGCGGCGGATACCAGGCTCGGGTGTCGCTCCACGCCCAGCGCGGACTCTCCCGCTCTTCGGCACGGACGAACCCGGCCAGCGCGACGGCCTCGATGGACTCCTCGCCGACCACCGCACCGCCCGCGTCGAGCCTGGTCGCCAGAACGCTGCCGGGCGACGGCCGGTCGAGTACGAGGTGCACGCATCCATTCTGCGGCCAGCGTGCGACACTCCGTGACGCGTCTTGCAAGCGCCGGGGAAGGTGAGGATAATTCACACAACGACGATGCCGACCCGAAAGGCGATCGACGATGACCGCATACCTGCACGACAGCCAGGGCACCTGGATCGCGTACCGGATCGACGACACAGGACGGTTCCTGTTCAACCCGGACGGAGACTGGATCGGCTGGTTCCCCTGGAACGACGACGACGTGGTGACCCCGGACGGGCACTACCTCGGCACCGTCGTGGGCGACCGCCTGCTCACCGACACCGCCCACCCGTTCCGCGGAACGCCTGACTACCCCGGCGCCCCTCGCTATCCCGGCCAGGTGAGCTACCCCGGCGCTGCGGCGTTCGTCAGCATGCCCGTCGGCTACCAGGACGTCGCAGGCTCGCTGCTCTGGCCACGCATCGCCTCCTGAGCCATCGGGCCGCCCGCGGGCCGCCGTCAGACGCCCAGGCAGCCGTCAGAAGCTCAGACCGCCATCAGGCGTTCAGTCTGCCAGCCCCACCAGGCGCGCCCGCAGCTCCGGCCATGCTGCTGCGAACCCTGGATGCAGCGGCAACTCCGTCACGCCGCCCACCTCCACCCAGCGCAGCTCGATGCTCTCCGGGTCGGCCACCAGCGCCTCGAACGGCCGAACGGCCTCCGCGACGACGGTCGTGTACGACCAGAACCCGAGATCGAGGACGCTCGTGAACAGCACGGCCACCGCATCCCCTGGCACGGACGCTTCCTCCGCCGCCTCGCGCAGAGCGCCGTCGACAGCGGACTCGCCCTCGTGCCGCGCGCCGCCCGGCAGCCCCCAGGTTCCGCCGAAATGACTCCAGTCCGCTCTGTGCTGCAGCAGGATGCCGCGCCGGTTGTCGTGGACGAGCAGACCGGCCGCCCCGAAACGGCCCCAGAACCGCTGACCGTCCGGACCCTCGACCCACGCATCGCCACTGTTCACCCCTCCACGTTAGTCGCCGTGGATTGCGGGCTTGTCACACGGTCACGGTTCTAGGGTGATGCCATGACCCTCGAACGCTGGCACCGCATCACCGAATGGCCGCTCACCGGCGCGGCCGCCCTCTTCCTCGTCGCGTACGCCTGGGAGGTCATCGCCGACCTCTCCGGTCCGTCGCTGATCGTCGCCGAGACCGTCATCTGGCTCACCTGGGGCGTGTTCCTCGTCGACTACTTCGTGTGTCTCTGGCTGGCGCCGAATCGCTGGCGCTGGTTCTACACGCATCTGTTCGATCTGGCGATCGTCGTGCTGCCGATGCTGAGACCACTGCGCCTGCTGCGGCTCGTCACGATCCTCTCCGTGCTGCAGCGCACCGCCGGCGCCGCGTTCCGAGGCCGCGTTGTCGTGTACGTGGTCGGCGCGGGCGCCCTGCTGGTGTTCACGGCGGCGCTGGCGGCGCTGGATGCGGAACGCCACGCCCCAGGGGCGCACATCAACACGTTCGCGCGCGCGGTCTGGTGGGCGTTCGAGACGATCTCGACGGTCGGCTATGGCGATTTCACGCCGGTCACCGAGGTGGGCCGACTGGTCGCCGTCGGGTTGATGATCGGCGGGATCGCGATGCTGGGCATCGTGACGGCGACCCTCGCATCCTGGATCGTCGAACGCGTCGCGCAGACCGAGATCGACACCAGGGCCGCCACGCGCGGCCAGATCAAAGCCCTGTCTGCGCAGGTCAGCGAGCTGCGCGAACTCCTCGAACGGAAGTCCGCCTGATGCCGGGCGTGCGCAGTGCCGGCATCCTGCTCTACCGTCGGCGGGCGACGGTGGAGGTGTGGATCGCGCACATGGGCGGGCCGTTCTGGGCGAGGAAGGACGAAGGCGCCTGGTCGATCCCGAAGGGCATCGTCGAGGCGACAGACCTCGACGGGGAGCTCGCGGCCGCCCGGCGCGAGTTCGAGGAGGAGATCGGCTCTCCCGCGCCGGACACGGCGTACGCATCGCTCGGCGACTTCCCGCTTTCCTCGGGCAAGAAGGTCGCGGTGTTCGCGGCCGAGGCGGAGGCGTTCGCGCCGGAGACGGTCACGAGCAACGCGTTCGAGCTGGAGTGGCCGCCGCGCTCGGGGCGCATCCAGTCGTTCCCCGAGATCGACGACGCGCGCTGGACGCCGATCGAGCTCGCGCGCAGCAAGCTCACGAAGGGCCAGCGTCCCATCCTCGACGCGTTGCTGGGGCACCTCGACGGCACCGGATCCTAGGCCCGACGTCGGCCACTCCGGGGTGGCGAAATGGTCAGCGTCCGCTGTATGGTCAGTGCATGCTGACCAGTGCTTCCCGCCTCGACGTGATGAACCGCCTCGGACGTGCGATGGCCGACCCCACCCGCTCCCGCATCCTGCTCGCGCTGATCGAGCAGCCTGGTCATCCGGGCGCGCTCGCCACGGAGCTCGGTCTGACTCGCTCGAACGTCTCGAACCATCTCGCCTGCCTCCGCGGCTGCGGCATCGTGGTAGCGGTGCCGAGCGGCAGGTCGACCCGCTACGAGATCGCAGACCCGCATCTCACGCGGGCGCTGACGAGCCTGGTGGATGTGGTCCTCGCGGTCGACGACGGCGAGCCGTGCGCCGACGAGCACTGCGACGTGCCACTGTGCTGCGTACCCGGCGCGTCGGTGGACGTCTCCGTGGACGCGGGCGCGACGGCGTGAGCGCGACCTCCGCATCCACTGGCCGCCCGCTCGACCCGGCGCGCACGCGCACGCTGCAGCGCCGCATCCGCTGGGTCGTGGCGGTCACGATCGGCTACAACGTGGTCGAGGCCGTGGTCGCCATCGCGGCGGGGACCGTGGCGTCGAGCGCCGCGCTGATCGGATTCGGGCTCGACTCCGTCGTCGAAGTGCTGTCCGCTGCGGCCGTCGCCTGGCAGTTCACCGCCGCCGACCCGGAGAGTCGCGAGCGCACGGCGCTGCGCGTGATCGCCGTCTCGTTCTTCGGCCTCGCCGCGTATGTGACCGTCGACAGCGCCCTGTCGCTGCTCGGGATGCGCGAGGCGGCGCACAGCCCTGTCGGCCTGGCGCTCACGGCGGTCAGCATCCTGGTGATGCCGCTGCTCAGCTGGTTCGAGCGTCGCACAGGGCGAGAGCTCGGCTCGGCCTCCGCGGTCGCCGACTCGAAGCAGACGCTGATCTGCAGCTACCTCTCCGCCGCGGTCTTCTTGGGGCTCGCCCTCAACGCGCTGTTGGGCTGGGCCTGGGCGGATGCGGTGGCCGGCCTCGTGATCGCGGCGTTCGCGGTGCGCGAGGGCGTCGAGGCGTGGAAGGGCGATGCATGCACGGTGTCGGTGAGCGAGCTGACCGGCGAGAGCTGACCATCAACCGCCGCGGATCGGCTCCGGCGCGTGCAGGAAGGTGAGCACGATAGCCGGGACGAGCACCGTGGCGACCATACCCACGACCGGAGCCACCCATGCTCGCTCCCGCGCGCGGCTGAACGCCAGCACGAACGCCGCAACCGCCGCCAGCGGAACGGGGAGCACCGCACCGAGGAGTGCGAGCTGCGGGACCGGCCACACCCTGGACAGACCGAACAGCCCGTCCCCGCCCACCGCGAGCGACAGCTGCAGCACGCACGAGGCCACCGCCAGCGCGACGACCCCGTGCGCGCACACCAGCAGTGCTGCGACGACCCCCGGATGGCGCTGCGCGAAACTCACCGTCCCACCGTATGGACGGGCCGCTCCCCCGCGCATCCATCGCCAGGATGAGGTCCCCCACCGGCGAATCCGACTCCTCGACAACCCGTCGAGAGCGCCGCTAGCCTGAGCACACGTATCGCTGGTGACACGGAGGTGGGCTGTGGGGCACGTGGTGGCGACGGGGGCCGGAAGGGCCATGATGGATCGGCGGAACGATCCGACGCACGACTACATCCTGGGGTTGACCGGCACGGAGCGGCCTCGCGTGCTGTTCCTCGGCACGGCGACCGGAGACGATGCCGCGTACATCGTGAGCTTCTACTCCACCTACGATTCCGACCGGTGCGCCCCGCACCACCTGCCGCTGTTCCATCGCTCCGTCGGGGACCTCGCCGGGTTCGTCCGCGGTTTCGACGTGATCCACGTGGGCGGCGGCAACACGGCCAACATGCTCGACGTGTGGCGACGGCAGGGCCTCGACGTGATCCTGCGGGAGCTGTGGGACGACCCTGCGTCCAACGTCGTCTTCACCGGTGGCAGCGCTGGCGGCATCTGCTGGTTCGAGGGCGGAACGACCGACAGCTACGGCCCGCCGCTGCGGGTGCTCCCCGAGGGCCTCGGCTTCCTTCACGGCAGCTTCTGCCCGCACTACGACGCCGAGGACCAACGGAAGCCGCTGTTCCACGCCGCGCTGCTCAGCGGAGAGCTCAGCACCGGGTACGCCGTCGGTAACCTCCAGTCGCTGCACTTCGACAGCAGCGGCTTCGTCACCGCCATTAGCCCCGTGGATGCGCCGCTCGCTGTGCGCGTCGAAGCGATCGACGGCCAGATCGTCGAGACGCCGCTGCCCACTCGCATCCTGACCGGCTCTGCGCCCGTCACCGCTGGACCGTCGTCGTGAACGACAACGTGTGGGTGCTCGTCGCGCAGCTCGTGGTCGTGGTCGCCGCGATCTACATGGGCACTCGCACCAGTGGCATCGGCTTGGGCGTGTGGGGGCTCGTCGGCGTCGCTGTGCTCGTCTTCGGCTTCGGGGAGGCGCCGGGCAGCGCCCCGGTGGATGCGGTCTTCATCGTCATCACGGTCATCACCGCCGCATCGACCATGCAGGCAGCGGGCGGCATCGAGTGGATGGTGTCCGTCGCGGCCAAGGTGATCAGGCGCCGCCCGCGCTCCGTGGTGTTCCTCGCGCCGGCCATGTCGTTCCTGTTCACAGTCGGAGCGGGGACCGGCAACATCTTCTACCCGCTGCTCCCGGTGATCTACGACGTGTCGTACCAGCAGAAGATCCGCCCCGAGCGCGCCCTGTCGGTGTCGGCTGTGGCGTCCCAGGTCGGCATCCTCTGCTCCCCTGTGTCCGCGGCGACCGCCTCGATGGTGGTGTTGCTCGCGCCGCAGGGCGTCGATCTCGGCGGGCTCCTGCTGATCATGTGGCCCGCATCCATCGCCGGGCTCTTCGTGGCCGCGCTCGTCATGATGCGCCACGGCAAGAGCCTGGAGGACGACCCGGTGTTCCAGAAGCGCCTCGCCGACGGTCAGATCCAGCCGCCCACCGAGGACGCCCACGACCAGAAGCTCCCGCGCACGGCCGTGCTGTCCGCGGCCATCTTCCTCGTCGGGGTCGGCGTGATCGTGTTCTTCGGGCTGTTCGAGGGGTTGCGCCCGGTGATCGGGACCAACGACGACGGCAGTCCGCTCCGGCTTAGCGTGACGGTGATCATCGAGGTGACGATGGGCGTCATCGCCGCGCTGATCTTCCTGCTCTGCAAGGTCAAAGCCTCTGACGTGCCGAAGCAGGCCACGTTCCCTGCCGGGATGGTCGGCGCCATCGCGCTGTTCGGGATCGCCTGGCTGGCCAACACGTTCGTCGCGGCGAACCAGAAGCTCATCGTCGACGGGCTCGGCTCTGTGGTGTCCGGCTCGTCGGCCTTCCTCGGCGCCGTGCTGTTCGCCATCGCCCTGTTCGCGGTGGCGATGCTGACCACCAGCCAGTCGAGCGCAACCAACGCCATCGTGCCCATCGGCATCACGATCGGGCTGCCTGCTGCGCTTCTGGTCGGCCTGTGGCCGGCGACGATGGGCATCTACACGCTCCCGGCCAACGGCAGCCAGGTGGCGACGGTGGCCTTCGACCAGACCGGCACCACCAAGATGGGCCGGTTCGTCGTCGACCACTCGTTCCAGCTCCCGAACCTGGTCTACATCGGCGTCGCCATCGTCGTCGGAGTCGCGCTGTCGTTCGCGTTCGCCTGACGGCGTTCTCATCGCCCTCGGCGGTCTCATCGCTTTCGGCGGTGCCGTCGTTCTCGACCACCGTCGGCCGCCCTGGATACCATGCAGCATGGCTATCAAGTTCGAGAACGTGGGGATCGCCGTGCGCGACCTCGAAGCGACCATCTCCTTCTTCACCGACCTCGGTCTCACTGTGCTCGGCCGCGACACGGTCAGCGGCGAGTGGGCGGACACCGCTGTCGGCCTCGACGGCAACCACGCCAAGATCGCGATGCTGCAGACCCCGGACGGCAGCGGTCAGCTCGAACTGTTCGAATACATCCACCCGGATGCGATCGAGACCGAACCGACGCTCCCCAATGAGATCGGGATGCACCGCGTCGCCTTCTCGGTCGACGACATCGACGCCGCCCTCGCCATCGCCGCGAAGCACGGCTGCTACCCGCTGCGCGGCGTGGCGACGTATCAGGACGTCTACAAGCTCACGTACCTCCGCGGGCCGAGCGGGATCATCGTGATGTTCGCGGAGGAGCTCAAGAAAGGCTGACCGCGCGGCCTCAGCGCTTCCTGCCGCCGACGCCCGGCACGGACGTGACCTGCCGCATCCAGTCGGCAAGTTGAGGTTCGTCGATGTCGTCCACGGACGCGAGCTCGACACCGCGGGTGGCCTTGCCCATGCCGACCGGGAAGACAGGAGGCACAGGATCGAGCGCGGCGCCGTTGATGAACATGAGCTTGACGTGACCGGCGAAACCTCCGGAGCTGAAGCACCAGCCGTCGCCGACGCCGTAGTATGCCATCCCCCACTTCACCGACCGCTGCAGGCCGGGCAGGGTCGCCGCGGCCAGCGCATCCACCTGTTCGGCGATGCCGCGCTGCGGCTGCGGCAAGCTCGCGATGTAGGCGAAGACCGGTTCGTCGCCGACCTTGGCAGGGGCTGCGCTCGCCCGGCCGGTCATGGCCACCGGCAGCAGCGAACCGTCTGCTGCCGTGTCCGCGCCGTGCTTGTCACCGGTCATGTCCGCCCTCTTTCCTTCGTGCGCGCATCCTGAACCCGCGACCGCCCTAGCCCGTCCGAAGACCGCGCTCGGTGCTGGCCAACCGCCTCAACCCGTCAGCGACGTCGTGGTCGTCGAGAATGCGGGCGAGCGTGCTCAGCCCGAGGCCGCTCATTTCCGGGTTGGACTCTCGGTAGTACCACGGGAGGCCCATCGCCTGCTGGAATGCCCACCCCGCCCCACGCAGCCACTCCGCGTCGTCGCAGCCCAGCACAGAGCGAAAGATGCCACGGGCATCACCGTCGAGCATGTGCCAGGCGGCGACGAGGTCGAGAGCAGGGTCGGCTGGAGCGAAATCGCCGCCGTCGAGGACTCCGGCGAGCCTCTCCCCGGCCACCAGGACGTTGGCCGGGATGAGGTCTCGGTGGCTCATGACGACCGTGGTCGCCTGTGGGAGCGATCGGAACCCGCTCCAGAGCGCTCGGAGCCGATCGACGGGCAGCAACCCCTCGCTCTCCCGAAAGCAGACCTCCATCCAGTCGTCGGAGTCCAGCAACCGGCCTCCGCGGCCGGCGCCAGGGAATCCGCGCCCTCTGGTGTCCGCGGCACGCAACGCGATGAGAAGCTCGGCGAGATTCCTGGCGAAGCACTGGGACCCGGCCAGCCCATCGGGCGTGGCGACCTCGCCGGCGAGCCAGGTCTGCACCGACCAGGGCAGCGGATAGCCGTGGCCGGGCGACCCCAGCGCGACGGGGACGGGCGTCGGAACCGGGGAGCATTCGGCGAGCTCTCGCATCGCTGCGACCTCCCTGGCACGCTCGCCGACGATGTCCGTCAGGTCATCGGCTCGCAGCGGGAAACGGGCGGCGAGACCATCCCCGATCCGGTAGATCGCGTTGACGGTGCCACTGCTCGCAACCCGGCGGACCGGCTCGCGGCGCCACTCGGGGAACTGCTCGCCGATCAGCCGCAGCACGACCGCATCGTCGATCGGAACCTCGTCGACGTGCATGGCCATAGGGGCGACCCTAGCCCATCGGGTCCGTGACGGATGCGTTCGGCCACGCACCCGGCGTCGGTAGGGCGGACGGGACTTGAACCCGTGACCGGCGGGTGGAGGTTCAGTTTCTCCGGGGTGACGCATCGTTGCCCGATATTCCGCATGAAATCAACGATTTTGCCGGTCGCGGAAATCATAGCCTGCGCATCGCTACCCCGTCATTTACCCCTCTCCACGCGTCGTTTATGGCACCTAAATGGCCCCTGGCAGGAAGCACGGCGCTCCCCCTCTACACGTGCCGGAGCGCGATGACTCACGGCATGCCCGGGTCTTGTACCCGGAACACCACCAGCAGAGCAACACCGACGACAAGCGCGACAGCCCAGCAGGCCAGCTTCACGTGCTCGCGACGACGCTCGGCGGCGGCTGCCGCAGCTTCAAGATCGGCCGTCCAACGCGGCAGGTCTGTCGGTTCAATCATGGGGTGTTCTCCAAAGCAGAAGGGGTGGCCGAGAACATCTCGACCACCCCTCCCTGTGCGCCGTCGGCACCCGGCAGCGTTCAGCCCGCTGCGAGCACGTCGGCGAGCAGCGTCTCGGCCTCGTCTGCAAACCGAAGCCGCGCGTCCTCCAGGTCCTCATAGCTGCGGGTGCTGCTCTCCTCGCCGTTGTTGGTCTCCTCCGCGAACGTGGCGGCGGCATCCGAGAGAGTGTCCAGCGAGGTCCTTATCCGGGTCTGAAGCTCCGCCGGCAGGACCGCCGACTTCGGCTCCGACGTGGGTTCCGTGCCCTCAGCGTCGGGAAGCTTGTCGAAGTGAACAGTGGCGGCATCACGGTTGGTGGTGAACCAGGGGAAGCTGAGGGAGCTGTTCAGGTCAGTGGTGCAGTCGCGCAGGTCGCCGTACAGCTCACTGTCGCTGTCGATGTCGACCGTGGACCCGTCGGCGAGCGTGACTGTCATCGGCTCGTATCCTTCACCCTCGTCGGATAGCTCGACGCTCACTGCCGACGGGTGCTCGTCGCGCACGGCCGAGGCGATGTACTGGCCATCGGCGAGGTAAAGCGCCTCCTCCGCCTCCCAATACCGAGTGAGGGCAGCGGAGCGGCGAGACTCCGCCGAGTCGGCCTGCCCGCTCGACACAGCCGCAGCCATCTCCTCAGCGGGGGCAGTGAGGGCGCTCTCCGGCGCAGACCCGCCCATCTCCGTCCACTTACCGTCACGGCTTCGCTCATGCTGGGACTCGTTGTAGGTACTCATGGTCATACCGGGTATGTGGCCCGCAGCGATGCGAACCGCAACACGCAGGGTAGATCACGCGTACCCGTCGTCAGTTCGGTAGCGCATGTCACAACGGCACGCCAGCGTGCGCCCTTCGCCGCCCCTCAGTCTTCCTGGTGCAGAGGGCGGGCATCCCACGATCCGGGGCGAGCTTCATCGTCTGGCTGGAGGGACCCGATGACTTCCCGCCAAGGCCGGGTGAGGTGGTCGTACGCCTCCTGCGTCCAGCCGGGGTACTCCGACCGGCCGATCTTCCACCGGTGGGTGAGTGCCACAGCGGCATCGTGGGCTGCACTCATCGCCGCGTAGTGGCTGTCCGGCAGGTCAGCGTTGCGAGTGCGGTAGAACTCGTCGTCGTACACCGCTTCAGCCGCTGCCCTGTTCGGATTCACCACATGGAGGTCGGACCCGTCCCGGCCGCCCATTGATGCCCACGTCGCCTCGTCTGCGTCAATTCGGCGGATGGAGAACCATGCCCGCTCACTCAGATCGCCCCATGCCCCCTCGTTCAGCGCACTCCGCCTCTCCCCCAGTTGCGTGCGCTGCTCTTCGGTGAGGAGCGGAAGTCGCGTGGAGACGGCGCTGATCGCCTCGGTCACCCGGAGAGCGCCGAGAATCGCGCTATCCTCCGTCGAACCGACGCCGCCGCTGTCCGCGTACGACTGCTCGGGATGGTCGGAGACGGCAGACTCTGCGGGTGCCGTCAGCACAGACTCGGGTGCGCTGCCCGCCATCTCGGCGTATTTGCCGTCTCGAGTGCGGTCGTGCTGGGATTCCTCGTAGGTGCTCATACCGGGTATGTGCCCCGCTCTAGCGGAGAGTGGGGCGAGCTGACGGAGGGCGCTGCCGCTGGCCTGCCCAGACGCAGCACTACGTGCGCGGTGAAGCCGGCGACGTCGCTCATCTGGTTGCCGCGTTGATCAGGGTACGGAGGTCTGCGACGGTGATTGACGACTCCACCGGGATTCGTTTGCCGTCCGGGCCGTCCTCCATCCACGCTGTTCTGTAGATGCTGTCGCCATTCACCGGATTCTCAACCCAGTGGGTGATGAACTGGTGGACACGCGCCGCCGCGGCCCGCGCTTCCGGGTCGGGGCTGGTGTCTGTCTGCGCGCCGGCCTCCTGCGACCGCCAGAAAAGTGCCTCGTCGCCGTCGAACTCTGCGCGGCTGCGCGGCTGATACACGCTGACGCTGTGCGGGAAAGACGACCTCTCACGGTTGTTCGGGTTCAGGTACGGCCTGGGGTCGCGGAACTGGCTGTCGGCCGTTGCCTCAGCGGGTGCCGTTAGCGCCGATTCTGGTGCGCCCCCGGCCATCTCCGCGTACTTGCCGTCACGTCCACGCTCATGCTGGGACTCGTCGTAGGTGCTCATAACCGGTATGTGGCCCGCGCGACCGTGAACGTCACCGTCATCACGTCGCGGCGGGCGGGTGGATCGTGCGAGCATGTGCTGATGGATGACGACGCACAGCCGATGACCAGACGGCAAGCCGAGCGGGCCGCCGAGGGGATGCGGGCGCTCGCCCATCTCACCCTCGGGCAGCCGGCACCGGCCCCGGAAGTGTTCGCTCTGCTCGGCGAGACCGGTCTGATGCTGGTGCGAACCTCCGACGTGCTGCGCAACCTCGGAAACGGGGTGCGGATGTCACTGACCACACATCATCTGGTGGAGGACGACGGCTCTGACCCCGGCCGCAACACCGTGCGGGCGCAGGCCTTGCTTCAGCAAGCCGCGTCGCTCATCGCGGAAGCAACGCAGCAGCTGTGGGACGCGCAAACGACGTTGGCTGGGCAGGGACACAACGGTACGCGCGCCAGCGGCGAGGAGATTGCCTTCTAGGCTCTGGCTGGTCGGCTGGCCGTGTCGATGATGGCACTGATGGCGTCCAGCTCGGCCATGAGCGTCGCCGCTCGCTGCGTCAGAGCCTCGATCCCCTCATCCACGTCCCCGAGCGCAGCGTAGAGGTCGTCACGAACGGGACGAGCGAATCGGGATGGGGATCGACCTTGCCCATCCGGCATCCCGATATGGCCCGCGTCGAGTTCCGCGAGGGGCATGCTCAGCACCCGAATGATGCTCCGTCGGCTCAGAGGGCCGCAGCCCGCCCACCCGTGCCGGTCGATCGGCGGCAGGAGTACCAGGTTGCCGGACAGCCATGTGTCGCCTGGACCGGCCTCGCACGCATGTACGGCTGGCACCCGCCGTTGCGCCTCATTCCACCTGGCCAGAGCCTCCCTCGCCGACGCCCGGAACCCGCCAGCCAACGGCGGCAGCACCTGCAACCATACGGTCAGCAAGCACCTCGGGCACGCCCTCGCGTCCGCAGCACATGTCAGTTGAATAGGCCCGACCCGCCAGACGGGCCCGGCTTCCACATCGCCGGTGCGTAGCGCGACGATGACACGGTGCCGCATCCCCGACTGCGCCAGCAGCACGATCAGCGTGTCTCGCATGGCTCGCACCGTCGCGGGAGGCGCTCCCTGGACCGCCGACACCGCCGTGACTGTCTGCTCCTCCATCCGAGCAGTTGGAGGGGTGAGCCCCGCTGCCGTGTGATGGGAGGCAATCGCCGACATGCGCCTGCGCACTGTTGACCCGTTCGCCGGCACCCGCTCGAAGAACGACGACACGGTGACCCGACTTGCAGGCAACGCGCGTACACCGGTCGCGGCACACCAGCGGGTGAACAGCCTCCACTCGGTGTCCGCGACGGCGCTCACAGGCCGATCCGGCTCACCGCGTTGCCACCGGCAAGTGGGTTGAACTCGCGGTCGTACACGCTCACCATTGCGTCGGAGGTGTGCAGCGTTTGTAAGCGGACTTCACGGGTGGAGGCGCCGTTGCGGCGCGCCTGGGTGACGAATCCGGCGCGCAGCGAGTGGAACCCATACCGGTCGGGGTCGAACCCGGCGGCCGCGACCCGCACAAGCACGGCCCGGTAGAGGGCGTCGGCGTACACCTGCCGGTTGCTGATCGTCCCCGAACCGCGCACCGGACGTAGCACGGGCGCATCAGGGGCGAGAACGGCCGGGGCCTGCCAGCACACATGTGACCAGTCCTCCACAGGTTCGGTGGCGAGCACCAATGGCATCGGGTCGGAACCGTTGTCGGTGGCGTGTAGTAGCCGCGACCAACGGGTCCATGCGCACGGCGCGCACGTTGCCGGGCGAACCCCACGCGGCAGGACGATCAGCCGCCCAGCGCCTTCCTGGTCGGTCTTGGAGCGAGGCAGCCTCAGCATCAGCCCTTCCGGGCACGGGGCGATGTCCTGTGCGCGGATTGCCGCAACGTTCCCGCGACGCAGCGCCCCAGCGAACCCGGCGAGGATCGCGAACGTGTCCCGTGCCGCCTTCACACCCGACGGCCACGTGTGATGATCCATCGCCCCGACCACCGCACGCACATCGTCGGTCAGGAGAGGCCACTTGCGTGCAACGGTCGCATCCCCGGCCCGGCGGATTCCGGCCATGACCCTTCGCACCCGGTCGTGCCCGGTCGGAGAGTCGAACCCGGCATCACGGTGGAAGGCGGCGATGGCAGCCACCTTCCGAGACAGGCTGGAGGGCTTGAACCGTCGTCCGCCACCCGCCCGAACCTGCGACGCCAGGTAGGTGAGGTAAAGGGCCACAGTCTCCGGTGTTGCCGGGATGGGACGTTCCCCCGTCAGCTGGCACCAAGCTCGGTACTCGGCGATGTCGGATCGGTATGCGAGCCGGGTGGACTCGGAGCGAGACAGCAGCGCATGCGAGTCCGCCTGCTGCCGCAGGACGCCGATCAGTTCGGCTGCTGCTGCTGGGGTCGTAGCGGTCAGGTCGTTGGTGCCGAGCGGTGCGGCCGGTTCGGGGGCGGTCGGTGTGCTCACCGCACCAGTCTGAACTGAACGTGCCGGCGGTTCCAGTCCAAGCAGCCAGGTCAGTGCCCGGTTACGCTGCTGCCGAGCGCTCCCACGAGGTTCGCAGGAGGGTCGGTGAGCCGTCGAGCACGGTGCGGCCGGTGACGACTTCCTTCCCGGCGGCTCGGGCCTGGCGGCGCACCACGCACTCTCCGGACAGGTCGGCACATCCCTCCACGATGGCGTTGCTGTGTACGAGTGCCCATCCGTGGACGCGGGCGTTCTCCCGCACGATCGCTTCTCCAAGGAGCCAGGCGTTCTCGAACACGCGGGCATCTCCGCCGACGAGGATGTGACCGTGCAGCCAAGCGTTCCCCGACACACGAGCGTCGTCGGTGACGTACACGGAGTGTTCGAGGCGAGCGTTGCCCGACGCCCACGCGTTGTCGCTGAGGCGGGAGTCGCCGCTGGCCACGGCGTCGTCGGCGAGCCACGCGTTGTCGCTGATGCGCGGCGACCCGTCAGGCAACCGCACCGAGGAAATCCAGCCGCCGACTGTGCCCGCCTTGATGCCGTGAGCCGGCAGGTCCGTGATGGCGCGGATGCGGTGAACGAGAACACCTCCGACGACTCGAGATTCTCCGGTCAACCCGTAGTTGGTCACGACTAATCTCCCGTTCCAGCGTTGCCAACGAGCAATGCCGTGTCAGTGGACGCGCCGAGCGTCACCGCGTTCTCAACCTGCTGCCACGCGGGCAGATCGTCGCTGACGACGCGCGTATCGCCGCAGATGAGCGTGCGCCCGGCGATGATGGCGTCACGAAGGACTCGGGCGTTGCCGCACATCTCCGCTTGTTCGGACGCACGCGAGTAGCCGCACATCTGCGCGTCGCCATAAAGGTGGGCGTCACCGGCGAGGCGGGCACATCCGTACAGCTGCGCGTACCCGCTGATTCGAGCGCGGTCGGTCACCTGGGACATGCCGCGGACGCTTGCGGAATCTGTCGCGCGTGCGTTCCCATCGACGCTGGCCTCATCGGACACGGTGGCGAGGCCGTCGACCCTGGCGCGTCCGGCGACGACTCCGTAGTTCAAGATGCGGGCTCTCCCGCCCACGCGCGCCTGCCCTCGTACACGGGCATCGTCGCACACGATGGCGTCGCCGCACACTCGTGCCCGCCCGGTGATGGCGGCGGAGCCGGTGGCGCGGGCGTTGCCATACAGTTCCGCCTCGCCACCCACCCAGGCGCCGGAGGTGATTCGCGGAGTGCCGTCGGCCAGAGTGGCTGTGTCTACCCACCCGCCGGGCTCCCCGGCGCTCACCCGGTGGGCTGGGAGGTCGGTGAGCGCTCGAATGCGGTGCAGGACCACCCCGGCGGAGTTCGTCCGTGTCTCGTCGGTCAGCTCGTAATGCATGGGTCGGGTTTCCTCCCGGATCGAAGCGGTTTCTGGTGGTAGGGCTGGATGGGTCATGCGGCGTCTTCCGCGGGGTAGTTGAACCATTGACGTTCGAAATCGGCGAGCGTCATGCGCGGGTATCGACTCCAGTGCTCGACAAGCTCCTCGGAGGCGTAGGCGAGGGCGCGTGTCTCGGTGCCCATGAACAGGCTGTAGGCGTCAACACCGCGGGCTTTGCCTCGCGCGTTGAGCAGCGCCCCGTTGCAGTCCGTCTCGGCTCGCCGGTATGCGCCTTCGCGAAAGTTCTCGTACTCCTTTCGCATGCTGTGCCACTGCGCGGCGGCGACCCTGAAGATGGGACTCATCCGTGCATCACCGATTCGGCAGTGGTATCAGGTCTGGTCATTTCGAGCTCCCGAGGAGTGAGAGTGGACGGTTGCGTTCGCTTCTCCCTATGCACCGGGCCACCATCGTGTGGTCGTCCAGTGGTGTTCGGGGCGCCGAGAGCCGCTGACAGAATGCCCGCGGCCATGACCGGGGATACGGCGTCGGCTGCTTGCAGAAACTGAGAACTGCGCGATCCCTGCCACGGGTAGTCCGGCCGAAATCCGACGAGTTGACCTGCCTCGGCTGCTGTGAGCCTGATGCCGTCGTCGCGCTCCCAGCTTCGGGAGGAACCCGTCAGGCACCACGCGGGCTTGTCTGCTGAGAACCGGTTCCCGCCTGTGGGTCGTCTGTTGCCGCGGGTGACGATTTCGTGCCCTGACGGCCAGCCGAGGGTCGCTGCCATGCTGGAGCGTTTGCGCGAGAGTGCGAACCCGTTCGGTGACGGGCTGTGGCGGCGGGCAAGCAGGTACGAACGGCGCCGTCGGGAGCCCAGCCCGAAGTCGGCGGCGTCGATGGTGAGCACGTCCGCCCATTCCCAACCGGCGCCGAAAAGTTCGGCGGACAGGTCTTCCCACGCGAACTCGACAGTGTGAACCTGTTCCATCGCCAGCCAGCAGAGATTCGGCAAGGCGAGTGCCCACGCGCCGGCAAGCGCGAGAAGTGCTGTGCGCGGGTCGGCGACATCATCGACACAGGACATCGCCTGGTCGACCTCCGCACCCCAACCGATACTTGTCCATACGTCCAGCACCGCCTGGTAGTCGTCGCCGAGGCCGGAGCGCAGCCCGCTCGGCGAGAAGGTGGGGCACGGCGGCGAGGCGATCAGTCCTGTTGCGTCCAACCAGTCGCTGAAGCGAAGCTCGCGGACGTCACCTTGGTTCCGGCGGTGGCCTGCCGCGACAGCTGTAGCGCAGGCGTCTGCGGACGTGTCGAACCCGATGATGTCGGTGACGCCGAGGGATCGTGCCCCTTCATCCCATCCGCCGGGGCCGGCGAACAAGTCGATTGTCGTCATCGGGTGCCCAGCTCTGGGTCGACGGCGCCGCATCGGCAGAGGCCGGTGCGTAGAGCGAAGGTGTGCTCGTGCTCCACCCTCCGCAGACCCATCTCCTTGATCCAATCGGCGGTCTCTCCGCACGTGGCACAGACGCCTCGCTCGGCAATCACATCGTGGACGACGGGCTGGGTCCGGTTCGCGTTCATGCCCCTCCCTATGCGCCGTCCCGCTGGTGGAGCGTGCATCGTGTCGAAGCAGCGCTTGCACTGAAGGTCGGGCACAGGCGGACACTCACACGAGGGCGGCGGCCATAGCCTCCTCGCGGGCGTACCAGACGGAGCGGGGCACCTCTACCCACTCGACTTCAGGCACGTCCTTTGCGGTGGCCCGGCAGTCCTCGGCGCAACGTCCGGAACCCCACGTCTGGTAGAGGGTCGGCTCCGGCTCCTCATCGAAGCTGATCCCGCTCTGATAGACGCGATGGTCCGTGAAGATCATTGAGGGGATGCCCACCTCCTCGAAGTGGTTTCGCGGCACCCACAGAGTGAGTGCGGCAAGCCGGTCCGCCCACTCGCGGCCTTTCACGGATCGAAGGGAGGGCATCCAGTAGCGGGTTTTGGAGTCCAGGCGCAGACCTGAGTCGGCTGGGGGCTTTTCGTCGTACCCGGAGTCGATGCCGAGCACGCCGTGCGTACCCACCCACAGTCCGCGCCTCGGTGTCAGATCATCTCGGATTTGGGGGCTTGGCCCGAACGTTTCAAGCAGGTCTGCCTCGAATGCGGTTCGCAGCTGCCGTTGCTGTTCCAGCAGTATTTCTGCGGCACGCCACCAGTCGACGGCGGCCTGGCTTGTGGTCTTGTAGATAAGTTCGGCACCCGTCCGGGGGCTCCTTTCGGTTTTGTGTTCTCGAGTGCGGGCGTCGCGCGCAGGGTCTCGGCGTACGGAGTCGTCTGCGGCGGCGCGATGGGCCGGATTGCTGCCGGATGGTCAGGTGCCGTCTTGTCCGCAGAGGTCGCACAGGAGCTTCACGCCGCCCCTGTACTCGGGTGGCGGGCACTCCTCGACGGCATCGTTGAACCACGTGTTCTTCTCGTGCGCGCACTGGGCTTCGATGAAGTGGCAGCTGGTGCACACGAGCAGCGTGACGGCGTTGCCGTTTTCGTTTGTCAACGTGTGCATGTTGGACGTATAGCCGCCGTCGAAGGCGACGTGCGCGGCGTGTGCGGTGGCTGTGGGTTCAGGGGCCGCCATCGTCAGTTCGCTTCTGCCGTCTGAACCGCGCGCGTCACAGCTCCCGCCCATTCGTGATCACTCATTTGGCTTTCGATCCGACGCGCGCGGTTATCGAAGACGATCGCGCAAACCCTGTATGCCTCAGTACTGACAACGGTCACGACAGCCACGAAAACAACAAACGAGGCGTGCAATCCGGAAACGGGGTCCAACATGCCTGCGAAAGCCGTGGCGGGGGCACTTTTGTTTCCCGCCAGAAGCGAGATGCCTGCGCTCAGTACGTACAATCCGCCGAGGGAAAGGGTGGCATATCTCCTCCACTTATCGACACGAAGGTACTTCGCCTGGAAGGCCCGAGCACGATCGTGGTTCGCGAACGACTGACCGAACAGAAAGTCGATACGCTCCCCCGAGAGTCCGGTATGAACGGGTCGATTCCGGAGTTTTCGTTGTCCCGAATACTCCACGAGCATAAGCGTGGCCTCGAAAATCACGCCGACGCTGGCGATGAGGAGCAATTCCGCGAAGAAGGGGATGGAGGTCTGCATGATGGTTTCCGTTCAGTCTTTGGGTAGCAATGGTTCGGACGGCTGGGGCGCCGTCGGTTCTCCCTATGCGCCACGCACACCCGGGGCGTGAGGGTGGTGCGCCTCTGGGTGTGCGTGGCGGGAGGGTCAGCCCTGGAGGGCAGTGAACATGCGGGTCTTCGCGCGAGTCATGGCCGACCCCATCGTGCGGGTGGCGCGGGCGAGGTCGCGGTCGCCGCTGGTCCGCACCGGCATCACGTGGTCGGTGTACTCGGTGAACGCCTGGTAGGCGCCCCATGCGGTGCGCCGCCAGTCGTCGGCGATGGTGTTGGAGTTGTGGCGCAGCGCCAGGACGCCCTGCACGTGCGGGTTGTCCTCCGCCTTCACCGGGAGCAAACGCTCCACGATGCGGGCGAACTCGGCGTCCACGAACTCGCTGGTGAGCATCGGCTCGGCGGCCTGCTTGAACGACTCCGCATACGTGCTGATGGTGTCGAGGGAGCGACGCGCCTCGGCGAGGGCTTCACGGAACCCGGAGGTGTGGCGGACCGTGATGCCCATGCGGGTGCCGGGGATGGCGGCGGTCATGCCGTTGGTGCACACCAGGCGAACCAGCTCGGCGCGGGCAGTGAACGCACCGGAGCCGTCGTGGCTGTTGCCCACGAGCATCTTCACGGACACGTTGTCGTGGCCACCGATGGTGAGCGTGCTGGGGGTGGTGATTCCGACGAACACACTGCTGTGGTCGGGCGAGTAGCCGGCGGAGTTGAACTTGCCGCCGGAGGTCTCCAGCAGAGCGTCCAGGAACGGGATCATCTCCTCGTTCTGGATGGGGGCGTAGTTCCTGCCGACGGTGCCGCCGATGGCACGGACAACGCCGGTTGCCGGGTCGGTGTAGATGGGCGCTGCGGCCTTCGGCAGGTCGAACCCGGTCACCCCGTCGGCGGTCAGTTCGGAGGCGGACACGGTGATGGTGCGGACGTTCCAGCCGAGCATGCCCGCGTCGGCGAGGAGCTGGGCGCCGTCGGCTGCGATGTGGGAAGTGCGGACGCTGGACAGTCGCTGTGCGGCGTCGAGGCGGTCGAGGACAAATGCGGTCATGATGTCGGTTTCCTTCGTTCGCGTCGGTGCGGGGTGTCCCGCAGGTTGTTGACACCCCTCCCTATGCACCGTCCCCCAGCAGGTGCGTAGCTACACAGATGGTGGGGACGGTGCGCGCGCCGTGGCGCTGCGCCGGCGGGCGTCACAGCTGGACGCGCCGAACTTCCCCCACTGTTACTTGGAAGGCAATTTCGATGCCCACGCTGTCGCGCCCGAACACCTCGATCACCGGTCCGTTCGTGCTGGTCTCGATCACGCGAACGGAGTCGTCGTCGGCCTGATGGAGGGTGCCTGAAAGGGTGGCGGCGATTTGCTCGGCGGTCGGGAGCGGCCCGATTTCGACCTTCTCGATGTCGGACGGCGAGTCGATTTCGACTGTTCTGGTGCCGTCGATACGGAAGCCCGACGCGAAATACTCGTTGTCTTCCTGGTACGTCGTGTTCTCATTCACGTCGTCAATCTCCACCAGTTCCCCGGTGACTTTCACGCGAACGGTGTCGCCTACTGCGAATGTGGTCATGAGGTTGTCCTTTCAGTCGTTGGACGCAGCTCGTTGAGTGCCGCTTCCATGTGTCGTTGTGCTTCCCGGTAGCCGCTGTCCGACTCGGAGGAGTAGTAGCCGGTCGCGTCGCTACCCGGCAGCTCCTCCACAGCCGCAGTCACCAGCTCCAGCACCTCGTGCCGCGCCGCGTCGAGCACGGCGGTCAGCCCGGCGGTGTGCGCCTCGAACGGGACTGGTGGTGCGCTGCGGCGCTCCCGGATTTCCGTGAGAGTCGCGGACCAGGCGGCCTCGTACACGTTCAGCAGCTCGTCGCCGGTCACCGCTGCCCGCCTTGCTGAACGATGATCACAACGCTTCCGATAGGGTGTCCGCCCCTGCCTCGGCCGGCGCCGCACCATACCGGATCGTACGGGTGCGGTGGCCCGTCGCAGTGGCAGATCGTCGCCGTCATGACCCTGCCGCCCCGGTGTCGATGGGTTGGATAACGAACACCCGCGAGGCGAGCACGTTGCGCAGGTAGTCCATGTCGGCATCGGACAGGAACTCCGCGAGTGCGAGGAAGGTGCCGTTTTCGCGGATGCCGAGGTAGGGCTTCGTACGCCCGGGCACGTGTGAGGCACACAGCGTCATTCCGTCACGGAGGTCAAGCTGGAACCCCTTCACGGGCTCGGCCGCGGCGCCGGCGGCGTTCACCGGTCACCCGCGTGGTCGTTGCGCGTGCGTCGCTCGTCGCGATCACGCAACGCCATCCGCTGAGCGTATTTCTCCTCGCTTGTGACGAGCTGTCGGTATTCGAGGGCGAGCCTTCTCCGACGCGGCAGGTCGGCGGGAGGGAAGGCCTTCGTGACCAGCGTGACCACCGCGTAAGTGCCGGCTGCCGCCAACGGACCAGCCGCGACAGCCCACACGACCGGGACGACGAGAACGACGATGAGGAGCGCGAATCCGGCGAGAAGCGCCCGGGAGATGCGGAACATGGCAGCCGCATTCGGACGCATCGGCCATGGCAATCCGCGGCCGGTGTTGAAGGGAAGGATGTCGTAGCAGTCGAAGAACTCCGCCAGCGGGAACCCGCCGTACGCGCGAAGCTCGGCGTACAGCAGCTCGTGCTCGATTGCATCTCCCGCCTGCGTCCGGGTCGCGCACCTCCCCTCATGCCGATTCGCGCGCACCCACAGCTCCTCCGGCAAGCTCATGACGCACCGCCCTCGTCGTCCGTGGATGCCGTCGCAGGCATCCATCCCTCTCCGCGCGAGCAGGCCCGGCTGGGCCGGTTTCCGTTCCACGCGCCGACGTAGAATAGGGTGCATGGCCATACGTGCCCGTGGGAGCCGATGTTCGGCGCACCCTCGGCCCGAGTGAGCGCGGATGGTGCGTCAGCCAGCGCGCTCGTGCGCACGAGGCGAAACACCTCCCGTAGGCCCGCCTGAACGCGGCCGCCGTCCTCGCCGCGCGCATCGGCCGCAGTCCAGGCGATTTTGAACGCGTCCACCAGCTCGGGTGTCACCTCGGCGGCGTCAAGCGCGGCCCGGCGCACCTCGGCGGTGTGCTGATCGAACTCGGTCAGGAAGGAGCGGAACGATGTACCCGTCTTGGGTCCGGTGTTCGGCTTCGCTACCAGAGTTCCGCCGTCGCGTCGGCGCATCGCCTTCACGATCATCGGCTCGTCCGGGACGGGTCCGGTGGATTCGGTCATGATTCTGTCCTTCTAGTTCGGCGCGGACGCGCGACAACGAGTGCGACCGTCGCCTCACCTCTCCCTATGCACCGCCCACCGCCAAGTCCGGAATCGGCCCAGTGCGACGACGGTGCGGGGACCGGTTAGTGGGTGATGGTGGCGTGGTGGTGGACGAGTTTGGGGCTCACATCTGCGCGGATGACCCAGCAGCGGGGATTGATCCGGTCCTGCTCGTGAGGAAGGGTCGCAGCCTGCTCGATACGCCACACGTCGAACGGGTACCCCCAGTGCGCGAACGCGCCTGTCGTGGCCGTGCTCTCGTCGGAGACGTACACGCCGACGGGCTGCCCGAGACCCATCGTCCACGTGCTCTGGTCACCGAGCGCGGGGTCGGCGGCGCGTAGCCCGTTGCCCGTGATGCTGTCTCGACTGCGCGGGTCTGAGACATGGAAAACGAACTCCGGCATCGGCCGTATCGACGCTGCCAGGAACAGTGCGGCGTAGTCCAGGGTCAGGTCCGTCTCATGCAGGGCCAGCATCTGCTCGGCGATGTCAGCGTCAAGCTCGCGGCAGGCACGCTTGTACTCGATGTGGTGGCGTGTCGCCTCGGAGTCCAGCTGGCCGATCATCTCGTCGCCTCCCGTCACCGGTCGACTGCGGGCTGGGTGGCGGCGCTCGGCAACGTGGGTGCGTCGATGGATGCGGTGGTGCCAGTGAGGTGTGCGGCGTTCAGAATCTGCGTCTCGATGTCAGCTCGGGCCTGCGCGACGATGTTCTCGGCGGCTTCAGCCATCGAGGTGACAGCGAAGGCAGAGTTCGAGCGGGCGTTTGCGATGCTGGCGGTGTGATTGCGGAGGGCGTCACGGACCGCGCGGACACCCTGCTTCTGCTCGACCGCTTCCTGTAGCTCAGCCAGGGTCTCCTCCGCGCGTTCCAGAATCCTTCCGACGGCGCCGGTCACCTCGTTGATGTTCTGGGCGATGCGCGGCTCGTGGGGGAAGGACGGCACACGGACGACCTGCTCGGTGCGCCGGATGGTCACGGGCACACCTGAGCCGATGCCGATGGAGGACACCAGCGCACCCCATTGGGCCAGGCTCATCTCCACCTCGACCAGCTCCTCGGTCGGATGCGTCCAGTCCCGATCCAGGTCGCGGACCCGTTCCGCGCGATGCAACGAGAGCCGGATGGTGGAGTTGTGTCGCAGGTCGCTCTGGAACAAACTGCGAGCAGTGCCTTCCGCCCGAGAGACGGTGGCCACACCGAACGCGGGATGGGTAGAGCTGACGCCGCCGTAGGGGTTCGGCTCGTTCTTGATCGGTTCTTCCATGCCCCTCCCTATGCACCGTATGAGCGCAGGCGCGGCCGACGTCCGGGGACAGTGATGCGCTCAGCGGTGCCTCCTCGACACCAAACGTCGGCTCGGCCGCCGAAGCCGAGACAGCCAGTGCCCGCTTGCCCCGCAGGTCAGGCGGCGCGCTGGCGGTGGTTCGAGTGCAGCTGCTGCCTGGGCAGTTCCCCGCGCACGACTGCCTCGGGCAGGTGACCGAAATGGAAGTGTCGGCACTCCGTGCACAGGTAGGCGCTCAGGCGGGAGTCGTGCAAGTTGCGGGCTGCGCGTCTGGCGCAAGCCCTGTTAATGAAGGAGAGTTTTCCGGTGGAGCACGTCGTCGTCACCCAGCCGTCCCCAGCCGAGTAGTCGATGGGGTCCACGGCGAAAGACCGGATGCGGCGTTTGCGTCGCTGACGCTCCGACTCCTCGGCCCCATGCCTTGCTGCTCTGCTGTTCCTCATGCTCCTCCCTATGCATCGGCTCGCCGGAACCGCGGTGGCAGCACGGGCGCACTCAGCCGCAGCGGTCGAGTTCACGGGCGGCAGTGGACCGGTCGTCCCGAGGCATGGCGAGCTTGTAGCTGGCCGCCACCGACACGTACCGGGTCACGTAGTCGCAGCGGGACGCGGAACCGTCCGGCATCCAACCGTGTAAGCCGCGGGTCCCCGGCACCCCTGCAAGCTTCTCCAGCGGGTCGCTGGCGAACTGGACACGCTCCGCCTGTGGCCAGTTGGCAGCACCGTTCGCCCACGCGAGCGCGAGCGGGTAGACGAATCCCGACCGGTCGGCGCCGGCCGACACCCCGAACGCTTCCGGACTGTAGTCGGGGATGCGTTGGTCGGGGGTGTCCGCGATGTGGCGCAATCGTTTTGCCGCCTCCGCCGCGTCAGACTGCACGGCGGCCGCCACACCCGGAGTGGGCGTCTCCGCCCCGGGAGTGGCCGCGGGTGCGGGACCACCGAACGCGGCATGGAGCGGATTGACGATGATGCGATCCCAGCTGCCCGTGGCAGCCACGATGATCAGCACGACGGCGAGCAGGACCACCACCACGTAGGTGCGAGCGTGCAAGTATCTGCCCATCAGGTCGCTTTCCTCGCTCGTGGAGGCACCGTGGAGGCCTTCACCAGCGCGCCTGTGCAGCCGAGCGTGAGGGAGCACTTGGTGGTGGTCGCCTTGTTGTCGGCGAATACGAACCGGCCGCACCGATCACAGCCGACGACGGTGATGACGGTGCCTTGGCGGACAAGGTACGGCAACACGCCACGGTTCTCCGTGAGTAGCGACTGCTGCTCGCCGGTCAACCGCACCCTGGCCGTCAGTTCCGGGTCGGCGACAGCTTCCGCCCATGTGCTCGTCTTCGCCAGTACCATGACACGGAATGCGATCTGCGCAGCCCGGACCACGGCAGGCGCGGTCCGGTCGTCGGCGACGGTCACTTGCACGGGCGGTTTCGCCTTGGCGGTGCGTGCTGGCATGGTGCCTCCCCTCTTTCGTCTCTCCCTATGCAGCTGCTACCCGCCGGACGGGAACGCCTTGTTCAAGCTGGGGGCGTCCGTGGTGATCGCGACCACATGGTGGTCGCCAGCAGCGGAGAACTCCACGGTCCACGTTGTGTTCAGCTGCCAGTTGTTCGTGACGCCAGTGCCGTCGGTGTACGCGGCGTGAATGCGCCCGTCAACCTCCCACGTGTAGTTGCCGTTGCTGAGGGTGGTGCCGGGAGTGGGGACGAACAGGGCGGTATGGTCCAAGGAGACGACCGCGTGGATCGACCCGTACGGGGTGTCCTGCCTGGCCACCGACGGCCAAGGCAGCACCGCGCCACCGGTCAGCCCCGCATACCCGGCAGCCCACGCCCTTTTGCTGTTCGTGTCCAGGGTGACGTACGCCTTCGCCGCTGCCAGCGCCCTCGGACCCAGCCCAACCGTCCACTCCGGCACGGGCGCGAACGTGCGCACACAGGCGTTGTCGGCACACGTGCCATCACCAGACGCAGACAGGCCTCCTCCCCCACCGTTCCCCGTCGGCGCCAGTGTTGGCGTGGGTGGGTCCGGCTTGTCAGGCACAGCAGTCAGCGTCGCCAGCGGCGTCGACACCGAATGGTGCGTGTGAGGGCCCGAGGTGAACAGCAGCCATGCGGCGACCAGCGCTCCGGCCACCACCGCGACAACCACCCACAGAACCCATTTCGGCGTGTTCATCGTGTCGTTTCCCGTCTCGTGACTACCCGGCCGTGACGCCGGTGAAAGTCGTGTTGATACCTGCCCCGGAGTCGATGTGCTGGTGGTTGCACGTGTCATCGAACTGGTGGACATTCGCCAGCTCCAGCGGAGGCCTACAGCCGATCTGTCCGGCGTTGAACTTCCCACCGGTAGTGGGCATGCTGTTGATCGTCTGCAGGAACTTGATGTCGTTGCGGCCGCTGCCGTCCAACACCTCACCGCCGAGCCGTCCGAAGTCGACCGCCCAGCCCCCGCCCTGCGCGGCGTGAGGGCTGCCGAGACCGAGCACGCCTGTGGAGGCGTAGGTGCCGTCGCACAACCTGTTGAGGTCGTTGACCTGCACGCTGCCGAACATGTTGAGCGCGAGGGTGACCAGCTGGAGGACGCCCGTGTGCACGGCGCAGTTGGGAACGGCTTTGCCCTCGGCGACGTTCTGAATCTGCACCCGGTCCTTATTCAGCACCGGCGAATTGTCGTCCTCGAACGTGAGCTTGCCGGCGGTCACGGCTGCCATCAATGCTTGGGCGAGCTGTTGGTCGTTGCCGGTGATGTCGCCTGCCCCCGCGACACCTCCAGCGTCAACGCACGCTTGACCGTTGGTGCCGGAGTTGGATGGCCCGGCTGTGGTTGCACCTAGGGCTGTGGCGGAACCGCCGACACCCCACGGGATCGCACCCTTAGCCAGGGGTGCGGGGACGGGGAGAGCCGGGGCGGAGCCGAACAGGGTGTTGACGTAGCTGGTGGCCGCGTTCACGTGCTCCGGCAGGCTGTACCGCTCCTGGAACGCACTAACCTCCACGTCTGCGGCGATCTGCCCGGGCGGGAGGGACTGCCAGGTGGCTCCGTCCTTGCCCAACATCTGCTGGTACCACTGGGCGACAGCGAACGGCTGGTTCATAATCTGTTCAGGGGTGCCCCACCCAGCGGACGGCCGCTCCTGCCAGCTACCAACCGAGTCTCGGTCACCGCCGGTGGGATTCTCGAGCCCGGACTCCACGATGGCAGCGACCACGGCGGCGATGGCTGCCTTCTTAGCCAGGGCAGGGTCCGGGAAGATCGACTTGGCCACTCCGATTGCAGCTTTCAACGTCCCGGTCTGGGTGACGTTCAGTGCACCGCCACTTGCGCCGCCGGCGGACTCGCCGCTGTTGGCTGCGGGTAGGGCGTTGGCGCCGCTGGCGTCTCCGCAGCCGCTCTTGCCGAGGAGCCACTGCTGCGCGAGGGTGAACACTCGGGAGGCGTCGGAGTCGCTGAGACCGAACGCGGTCAGTGCGACCTTGTACTTCACTGCCACGTCCTTCTGCGCACGTTTCGCAGCCTCGTCGCTCCCGAGGGTGAGGCCGCCACCCGGGACGGTGACCATGCCTACGGACGGGTCGTTGTTGGAGCCGTTCAGACCGGCGGCGGTCATCGCGCGCCCCAACTTGCGCACGTCGGGGGCTGCGCCGGTGACCTGTTTGACGGCAAGGTAGACCGCGGACGGGATGACCGTACCGGAAGTCGCGTTGACGGCGGCGGCGGTGTCGGCCTTCGACGCACCGGACGCCTGCTCAGCAAGCATCGCACCCTGCTGCTGCTGCCCGGACATGCCGGACAGCAAGTTGCTGACGGAGAAGATGCCGCCTCCGATGACGAGGGCGACCATTGCCACGCCGACGAGGATGTACCGGCCGACGAGGTTGCGCGCCTTCCGGTTCTTCAGCACACCCGTGGCGGCACCGGCTAGCGCACCGGCAGTGCCACCTCTGAGGGCACCCTTGACCGTGCTCAGGGCTACGTCCTTGACCGCGCCAATCTCCTCGGCGGTCTGCGTCTGCTCCTTCGTCTGACCTTCCGACTCCATCACGCCGGAGACGGCTTTTTCGGCTACGGCCTCCCCGACAATTTCGGCACCCTTCTCGACGGCGCTCATCGTTCACCTGCCGGTTTCCCGAGCCACTGCCCCACCGCAAGATCAACACCGGCCGGGAAGTATCTGCGTCGTCGGCGGGCGATCCTGGACTGCATCATCCGCGACGGCATATGGTCGGACTTCGCGAGATTGTGTCGAGCGCACGCCGCAACCTGATTCGACATCGACGTGGCGCCGCCTCGCGACCACGGAAAGAAGTGGTCTGCATGTTCGGCTGCGGAGGTACAGCGCAACCACGGCAGGAACCCGTCGTATTCGCACCTGTTCCCGGCGCGGGAGAACCCGTCGCGGCGCTGGGCGGCGCTGAACATTCGCACCTGGTCTGTGGGACCGCCGCCGGCGCGCATCACGGTGGCGAACGCGATTACAAGGACGACGACCACAGCCGCGCCACCCATCCCGTACGGGGTGGCGAAAATGCTGGGCAGCCAGTGAAGGATGTCGTTCACGCGGCCACCACCTCACCGACATCCGGGGCTTGGTCCGCGAATAGCTCCGCGGCGTCCTCAGGGGTGAGTCGCCCGAACCATTCGGGGGTGAGTGTCCAGTCCATCTCCGCAGCATCCATACCGGACTCTGTGCGTCGTGGCGTCGCAGTCGCGAACACGGCAAAGAGTGTCACCGGCGCGCAGGTTGCTGGTGTGGCGAGCGTTGGGGTGTTCACGAGCACGCCCCAGAGGAGCTGAAGCTGATGTGGACGGAGCCTGTTGCTGAGGCGGAGGCTGAATAGCTTCCGGGGCCGCCGGATACGGAGAGTGACGCCGACCCTGCGCCGCTGGCCGTTCGGCCGCCTGCGTTGAGGGTGACGGTACCTCCTCCGGACGCGGAGAATGTGATGGTTGCAGCTGTCGAGCAGGTGGCCGTAACGCTGGTGCTGGCCTGCGCCGGCTGCTGTGGGGCGGGGGCTTGGGGTGCCGGCGCAGGTGCTGGGGCCTGCTGGCTGCCCTCCTGGCCGGAGGATGACCCCGAGCCCTGCTGAGCCTGCTGCTGCGCAGCCTGTTCTGCGGCCTGTTGCGCGGCGGCATCTCGGGCAGCCTTCGCGGCGGCGTCCTGGGCAGCCTTCGCTGCCGCCGCTTTCGCTGCCGCCGCCTTGATGGCGGCGTCCTTGGCTGCTGCATCCACCTGCGCATCCAGGGAGCCCATACCAACGCTGAGTGCGTGGGTGGCCTTCTGGAACTGTGCAGCGGTAGTGGAGGACGACCGTGCGGCTTTCGCCTTCGCCAACGCTGCCGCCGCGACAGCACGCGGTTCCTGCAACGACGGGTACACCGCCGCGGCATCCACCGTCTTCTGTGCGGCAGCAATCCGATCAGTCAGGTCGCGTTGTGCCGCCAGTACGCCCTGCACGTTCACAGCGGGTTTCGGGCTGCCGACGATCTGCCAACCGACCCACTTTGTCGTATCGGATGCCCACCCGGAGAGCGGCGTCCACGCGCCGACGACAACAGCCACCGACACCAGCGTTGCGACCCCGATGAACGCCGTCTTGCCCCACACGGAGGTCAGGTACCAGCGGATTGTGCTCGACCGGTTTCGGCTGAGGTCGAGGTCAGTGTCCTCACGCATGTTGCGCTCCTGTGCGATCAGTGGGTGGGCGGAGGTCGGGGTCTGCCCGAAAGGGGCGGGATGAACCGTGACGGCTCACCCCGCCCCATGTCGGGCGGCGACTCCTGGCTAGAAGACGACCTCGGCGACCGACGCACCGGCCGCCTGAGGCTGACCCTGCACCGGCTGCGCGTACTGCTGGACCGGCTGACCCTGCACCGGCGCACCCGGCTGCGCGTACTGCTGGACCGGCTGACCCTGCACCGGCTGCTGCGCGTACTGCGGCTGCGGCTGTCCCTGCACAGGCTGGCCCTGGACGGGCTGCTGCGCGTACTGCTGGACGGGCTGACCCTGCACCGGTTGCGCGTACTGCTGGACCGGCTGACCCTGCACCGGCGCACCCGGCTGGACATACTGCTGCTGCGGGGCACCCTGGGCCTGGCCCTGCTGCGCCGCCCTCGTGTAGACCGCCGTGCCGTAGCGCAGGTCGGGGCCGAGGACATCTGCCGTCAGCTCCAGCGAGTAGCCGGGCACGTTGTCCTTGTTCACGAACTCGCGGGAGCGCAGAGTGCCGGATGCGAACGTCCGGACACCCTTCGACAGCGACGCCGCGGCGTGCTCGGCCAGGTGCTCCCACACCGACACGCGGGTGAAGGTGGTCTCGCCGTCCTCCCACTCGTTCGTCTGCTGGTTCCTCACGCGCTCCGTCGTGGCGAGCGTGAAGTTGCAGACTGCCTTCGAGTCCTGCGTGTACCGCAGCTCCGGGTCGGCGGTCAGGTTGCCGACGACCACGTGGTTGCGGCTGATGAGTCGCTTTGCCTGGCCGCCCTGTGCGTTTCCGTTCTCAGTCATCTGTTCGGTTCTTCTTTCGTATCGTTATCGAACGCAGCCCGCGACGACCGCGGACTTCTTTGGTGCTGCCGCCGGCGTATCCGAACGGCTCACGTCTCTCCCTATGCAACGGGGCCTCACGGACGCGTTCACGCGGTCTGAGCGGCATCCGCCAACACGTTCTGGCGAACACGGCCGACAATCTCGTCGGCGGAGACACCAGACGCCTGGGCAGCCGCCTCCAGCAGGCGCGCACCGGCGTCCATCAGCCCCGCCATATGCGACTGGTCGCTGGTGAGGGCGTACAACGCTGCCATCTCGTCGGCGGTGTCGGTGCGGACCACCTCGCCAGCGTCGGTGTCGATCACGGCGTGCTCACGGAACGCGTCGATCAGGCTCAAGCCGATCAGCGCGCGCTCGGGGGCGCCGCTCTGGACCGCCGCCGCCTTCTTTGCCAGAGCGTCCATGCGGTACATGTGCGCGAACGCGGCGTACTGCTCCATCGCGTAGCGGATGTCGGCCATCGCCCGGTGCGCGATGCCACCCTCCGGCTCGGCGGTCAGTGGGCCGCCGGTAACGAACTCGTACTCGCGGCGCGACGGTCCGAGGTCCATCTGCCAGTAGGTCACGCGGCCATGCAACGTCGGCATCTGAACTGCGAGGACGTTCATGTCGTGGTGTCCCACGCCGGTGCCTGCCAACGCCACCTGGGCATTCCCGACGTAGTGTTCGATCATGTCGAGCAGCTCGACCTCCACGTCGCCGATCATCGGCAAGGACTCGCGCGGCGCCGACAACAGCTCCGCCAGCAGTCCGGACTTGGTGTGCATTTTCAGCACGAACGGGTTCTCCTCCAGTAGCGCAAGCAATTCCTCCGGCGGCCGGATCAGGGTTTCGTACCGGGCCAGCACGTTGAGGTCGGTGTCGGTGAGTTTGACGCCGACCTCCAGCTGAGGTCCGTCGTACTCGAGGTCGATGGACTCGAAGTCCAGCCACAGCAAGTACTGCGGCATGCGGTGGGCGGTGATCAAGATGTGTGGTCCTTCCACAAGATCGGATGTCACGAGACGCCACGTGCGTACTCACCCCTCCCTATGCACCGTCCCCCGTCGAGCCCGAGAATGAGAGGACGGCGGAGGACGATGACCCGGCAGGTGTGAGCTGCGATTACGGAGCTGCGGGGGTCTCCGCGCCCGCCTCGCGCGGGTTGCTGCGCAGGATGCGATCCCGCACCGTCTTGGCGTAGGCCGACGAGCCGGCATGCTCGCGCTCGTGGTGCTGGGACCTGCATCGGTGCGCGGCTCCGGCCTCCGTGAACCAGCCGCATTTGCCGCACTGCTCCACTTGGAAGACGTCGCTCTTGCGTTTCACCAGAGCGTTGTAGACACGACCAGCGGAGTATCCGTCCTCCGCGCCCGGATTCATGAGGCGGTCGAACGTGTCCGGCGCCACATCGCGGTACCCGTAGGCGCGACCGTTCAGGTTGATGACCATTTCTTGGCTGTTCGGGTTGTAGCCGCAGGACCGAATCCAGTCACTGTGGTGCACCGGTGTCTGCTTTGCGCCGGCCGCAGCCAACCGCTGGGTGCGACGCTCCAAGATGTCGGGCACATCCTTCAGCGCACGGGAGACGGAGCGGGCCTCCAGCACTGCTTGCACGCTCTCGGAAACGTACGCGTTGGCCTCCTCGTTCATGCCGACGCCGGACACCGACCACTGGCCCGGACCGTTGGCGGTGACGCGGACGTACCCGGAGACGCTGCCGCCTGGGTAGGTGGCGTCCACCGGCACGTCGAAGGTGCGGCCCTTGTTCTCCTCGGAGAAGCGGCGGATGGAGGTCGCCGACGGCATCCGCACCGCCGTCTGCGCGCCCTCGTATGCGATGCGGTGTGTGCGGCGGTGGCCGGAGAGGGCGTTGCCACCGGTCTGGCCCGGCGTGTAGTCGTCTGACATGACCGCGTAGCTGCCTTCGCGGGTTTCCGTTGCCTGCTCAGCGGTGACGAAGTGGTTGTCCCAGAAGTCCTCGATGCCCTCACGAGAGCGAGGGTCCACGACGGCTGCGGTGGATGTACCAAGGAGATAGCCCTCTTCGCGCAGCGCTCGGGCGCGTTCCTTTTCGAGCCTGCGCCGCTCACGCCAGGCGGCGAAACGACCCTGCTTCTGCTCGTCGTCCGTCGCCTCCGTGCTGTTCTCGGCGGGCGCAGTGAGCGCACCCTCAGGCTGCGTGGACAGGTACTCGCGGTACTTGCCATCGTCGTGCCGGGGCGGGTTGCTGAGGTCGATGCGGGTGGTCTGTTCGCTCATGCCACGTATGTGGCCCGCGCTGTCGGAAATCGCTCACAGCACCTCCGTCACGAGTGCGATCACAGCCCCGGCGTCATCGAGCAGCGCCTCCGGCCGGCCGTCGATGCGCCGCAACCTCACCCCTGGCACCCCGCCGCCGCCGAGGAGTCGGTTCAACGTCGCCGCCAGCGCCGCATCAGCACCTGCGCTCGCCCACCCTCCGTAGACGCGCAACACCGGGACAGCTGGCCCGTCGACCAAAACAGGCGAGACGGAGTCACTGCCGGACGACGCACCCACAGCCTCGACCGCCTGCAGGGTCGGTGTCTGCGCCGTCGATAGAGACACATCCATAGGACCGAACAGCGGGGTGGTGTCGCGCTGCCACACCATCTCCGGAACCTCAGACACCTGCTCACGCGCTGGCACGAGCTCCGGCTGCGGCGCCGGCGCGAGTGCATCGGTGTCCTCAGCTGTTGCATCGCGTGTCAGGTCAGGGATCGGCACGTCACCGTCCAGAGCCCCAACCACCGGGTCGCACACTGGCACCGCATGCAGCGTCATCACCACCATCTCCCGGGACATCACCCGCTCGACGGAGCCGTCCTCGGAGGTGGTCTCCAACTCCCGCACTTGGATACGGCCGGTTGCCCCCACCAGCGAACCCACCGGCGGGATCACCTCGGTGGCACGCGCACGCGACAGCGCCTCGTCCCACATCACCGCACGGATCGACGCATTCGTGCCCTCGATCACCATGTCCGCCCGGGTGCCACCGCGGTAGGTGGCTGTGGAGAACGCCGCAAGCACGCCGAGCGTCGTGACGCTCGACCCGTCGCGGTCCGGCAGTGACCCGACCGGGGTGCCCGGCGCGTAGAGCACTTCACCGTTGGGGCCAACCGGCCCGGGGACGTTCCACGCCCGCAGTTCCTGTTGGAACCTCGCCAACACGTTCTCGCCGACCACCGTCAGCAGTCGGGAACGCTGCCGGGTGGTGCGCTCGATCACGCCCCATTCCATCTGCGGCACCGGTACGGCGACTGAACGTGAAGCACGGGCGACCATGCTCAGCCCGAACCGGGGGCCGAACGCGTCGAATGCGCCAGCCTCGACCAGCCCCACCACGTCGGATGTAGACGCAGCGAACTGGGCGCTGTCTGCCTTGCGGACCCTGTTCATGAAGTCGTGGAGGTCGGTGAAATCGCCCGAGTCGGTCCGAGTGGCGACGATCCGGGACGCCACCGCCTCCCCGGTACCACGCACTTCAGACAGTCCAAGCCGAACGGTGGTTGAGCCTTCCGGGATCGTCGCAACCTGCGACCGGTTCACGTCCGGCGGCAGCACGGCGATGCCCTCGCTAGTGAGGGAATGCAGCGCTTCCACCCGCTTGCCCTTCTCGTCCGTCACCGACAGGATCGCCGCCCCGTAGGCGGCGGGCCAGTTCGCTTTCAGGTACGCGGTCTGCCAGGACAGGCGTGCGTATGCGACCGAGTGTGACTTGTTGAACGCGTATTCGGCGGCACCCTTGATGGCCTCGTAGATGTGCTCCACGGTGGAGGTTTGGAAGACTGGGCTGATGACGTTGCCGGCGTCGTCCCGGTACTCGACCGCGGCGCGGGCGATCATCTGCTCGCCGACCTCCGCCATCAGGTCTTTCTTCTTCTTGCCGACGGCCTTGCGCAGCTTCGAAGTCTCCTGAGTGTTGAACCCGGCCAGCAAGGTGCCCAACCGCATCATCGACTCCTGGTAGACGATCAGACCGTATGTCTCGCCGAGCACCGTGTGCAGCCACTGCTGCTCGGTCGGGTCTGTGGTCGCCCACGAGTAGTCAACCGGCTCCAGCCCGTTCTTCCGGCGCGCGTACGCGGTGTGCATGTTCGCCGCAAGAGGGCCCGGCCGAAACAGGGCCAGCAGCGCCGACAGGTCTTCGCCACCGGTGGGGCGGATGTCCTGAGCGAGCTTGCGCATCGACGGGGACTCCAGCTGGAAGATGCCGGCCGTCCGCCCCTCCTGCAACAGCCGCCACGACGCCGCCACCCGCTCGTCCCCGTCTACCTGCGCGCTCTCCGGGATGCCGTCCATCGTCACCTGCTCGCCGTAGTGCGTGCTGATCAAGTCGATGCTGGCCGCGGCGATGTCCAGGTTGCGCAACGCGAGCACGTCGAGCTTGATCAGCCCGAAGCTTTCCACGTCTTTGGAGTCCCATTCGGTGATCCACCGGCCGGTGTCTTTGTGGATACGCATGGGGATCAGGTCGGTCAGGTCACGGTCGGCGACCACCACTCCGCACGCGTGCACAGCCTCACCGGCAGCGGTGTCCTCGAATAGACGCGCCAACGCCAGCACACGGCCGCCGTCCTCCCCGCTCTTGGCCAGCGCACGACGGAACTCGCCGGTGGCCGGGTTCGCTTCGTCGGTGACCAGTGACAATCCCATCGGTTTGCCCGCTTCGCCGTCCGGGACTGCCTTGGACAGCAGGTCGCCGATTCGACCGGCGCCGAGAACACGGGCGGCATCGCGCAGTGCCCGTTTCGACTTGGACACCGGCACCGCACCGATCAGGGACACCCTGCCTTCGCCCCAGAATTCGGTGAGGTGGTCGAGCACCCCCTCTCGTCGTGACTTCTGGAAGTCGGTGTCGATGTCCGGCCAGTCAGCGCGGCCCCGCTCCAGGAACCGCTCCATCAGCAGCCCGTTGGCCAGGGGGTCGATGTTCGTGATGCCCAAGCAGTACGCGATGGCGCATCCTGCCGCTGAGCCGCGCCCGGCGCCAACCAGTCCGCCCTGCTGCCGCTCCCAGCCGATCATCTCGGCGACCATGAGCATGTAGGTGGTGAAGTCCAGCTCGGGGCTCTCCAGCACCGGGTTGGTGATGATCGGGAACTCCTCGTTAAGCCGATCCCGCACCTGTTGCGGTAGGGGGTCGCCGTAGCGTTCCTTCGCTCCCTGCATCACCTGGGCGATCAGATAGTCGCGGTTGCTGGTAAAGCCGTCGGGGGTGGGGAACGTGGGCAGCATCGGCTCCGGCTTCGGCAGCACGCGGTCGGCCACCCGGTCTGCGACCATGCCTGTGTTCGTGACGGCTTGCTGCCACCAGTCCTCGGCGCGCAAGGCGCGCATCTCGGCCTCGGTGCGCAGATGGTAGCCGGTGCCGTGGAACCGGTAGCGGTCCTTGTCGGCGACCTGCTTCTTGGTGCGCACCGCCAGCCAGGCGTCGTGCGCGGGCGCGTCCTCCGCCCGCAGGTAGTGGGCATCATTGGTGGCCACCAGAGGCAGCCCGTGCCGTTCGGCGAGGGCGGAGACTTCAGGCAGCACGGCGGACTCGGCGGGAAGTCCATGCTCCATCACCTCCACGAACACGTTGTCCCGGCCGACCGCGGCCACCAGGGTCGTCAGGGCGGCGTCCGCTTCAGCGGCGGTGTCCGCTGCGCGCTTCAGCTCGGCATCGGTGAGCGCGCGGATGCGCCACGCAGTCTCGGGGTCTGCCCACAGTGCGGCGTCCACCGCCTCGAGTTCTACTGCCGGGACGTCGGCGTCCGGGTCATCCGGCGTGTTCGCCAGCAGCCAGTCCCGGCGCACCGTCGACAGGGCCACGTTGGTGGCTTCCAGACTGACGGCGTGTGCGCGAGCGAGCGGGCCGATCACCGGTCCGCCGAGGCAGCCGGTCAGCACGAGGATGCCGTCGGCGTTCTGGCCGATCAGGTCGTAGTCGATCAGCGGATACGCCTTGCCAGCCACGGTCACCTTCGTGGCCTCGGACGCGTTGCGGATGCGGACGAGGTTGCGCCATCCGGTCGGGGTCGCGGCAATCAGGGTCAGGTGCATGTAGCGGCGGGTCTTCATCCGCACCACCGCGTCCGCGTCACCACTGCCGGTGGAGTCGTCGGAGTCGTCACCGTCGTCGGCGGGCACCTCGATGCTGCCGGGGGTGAACCGTGAACCGAACGCGAGGTACGCCTCGACGCCGGGCAGCAGCTTCACCCCTGCCGCGTCGGCCGCCTGCTGTGCACGCCACAGCCCTCCGAGGGTCTTGTGGTCGGTGACTGCGCACGCCTTCTGACCGGCGTCGGCGACGGCAGCGAACAACTCCCGGATGCGGGTGAGACCGTCCAGAGCGGAGAACTCGGTGTGGACGTGCAGGTGGGCGAAGTGAGTCACGCATCTACCTATGCACCGGGGCCCTCAGCGATAGAGGCCGCCCTCGGATGCGGTCGGGCTCACCGCTGACGCGGGATGGAGTGGCCCTTCGGGTGCAATCGAGGGTGCCGAGGGCTGGCTGGCAGAGGATCGTCTGCCGACGCGGAAGTCGACAGAGAAAATCTTCTCCGGTCTGACCTGGGATTTCGTACCCGAATGCGGGAAATCGGGAAATCTGTTGCGAAACCCTGAGTGTGTATAGCTAGAGACGTGGGGGTGGGGTGGGGGGCTCCTGAGGTGGGAGTACCCCACCCCCCCTATATATCTCTCTCTATTACCTAATAGATATAGAAGAAAAGAAGAATATATGCAGAGGAGGCCTCTCCCCCAGTCAACGACTGGGATCGAGGCTGCCAGATTTTCTAGACCGAATACGCCGGGCAGTCGCAAAACCTGTCCTGCCCCGTGTTTCCGGGGAACATTTCTCGCAACCCGACCGGGCTGTTGCATAGGTAGAGGCGATGGGCAGTCACACGGACTCCCTGAAGGAAGGCTCGTCCCCATGCCCCAGTCGCCCTACCGCTCGCAGCCGGCCGACTTCCACCCGCTCGTCTCCGGCTCAGGTGCAAGCAAGCTCGCGGCATCCGGCATCGCCCCGCTGGTGGCTGCTGCCCGCGGCTACTCAACCGTCACCGACCGAGACGGGCTCCGCAGGATCGCCTCCAGCCTGTCGCACCCGGAACGCTTCGTCCCCCGATACGAACCACTGGTGGCCGCCGACGACGACGACATCCTCGTGCTGCCCTGGTTCACCCTCAATGACGTAGCCACCGCCGCCGCGGCGACGGACGGAACCGGCGCCCGCAGCACCATCACCCAGCTGCGACCCTCCACCCCAGCAGTCGACCAGAACGGCAAGAGTCGCAAGTACGTATTCCTCGCCGGCACCCGCACCGCGCTGGACCTGCACCCCGCCACCCCCACCGAAACCATCACCACCGCACCGCAGGTGCTCATCACAGAGGGTGTGATCAAAGCCGACGCAGCCCTCACCGCGCACCTGATCGACTTCTACGGGGTCACCGACGACCTGTCGCTCGGAGACCCGAAGACAGCGCCGGACCGCCTAGAGGCGCTGCTCAGCGGCATTCCCGCCCCACGCCGCGCCCTCATCCTCGCCGTCGCCGGAGTGGGCAACTGGCACAAGAATCCCGAATGGAACTCCCTCGACCTCACAGACCGCACCGTCAGCGTCGCGTTCGACGGAGACATCCACACCAACGCACAGGTGCTCAACCAGGCCCGCCAGATGTTCACCTTCCTGGCCGACTCCCGCCACGCCACCCCCGCACTCATCGACCTCGACGCCGACCTCGTGCGCGAACGTCGCGCCGAGCAGGGCACCCCCGCCAACACCAAAATCGGGCTCGATGACTTCCTCGCCGACCTCGGCACCTGGGCAGACCTGCCCGAGCTGACCGTCGACTCCCTCCCCGAACCGGCCGACGCCCCCACCGTCACCGGCATCCGCGTCAGCGAAGGCGCCCTCCGCGTCGACCCCGACCGGCCCTGGATCGTGCAGGAATACGGTCGCAACAGCCCCGACGAGCCACCGCGTTGGCGAGACTCCGACTCCAACGGCGAGCACGTCTCCGGGCGCGTCATCGGCACCGAAATCAGCCGCCGCGCCTCCGACGAAGAGATCCGCTCCGGACGCATCGACATCGCCCTCGACAGCGACCCTGCCACGAAGACGACCACCAGCATCGAGGTCACCGTCACTACCGACAGTGACGGCGGCGAAATCGAGACGCACACAGTCACTGGCCCCCACACCATCCTGGTCAACAGCCCAGCCGACTGGTCCCGTCTCCCCGGCACCCACCTGCCCTCCGGGCTGGCGCTGCGCCCCGGCTGGCCGCCGCAGCGACCCGACTCCACCCGCGGTCGCGGACCAGCGTGGCTAGCCGCCGTGAAGGGGCACCGCCGCGAAGAAGTGACCACCCACCGGTCCTGGGAGCAGATGGGCTGGGTCCCCGACGGCAATGGCTGGTGCGCGTTCGTCATCGGCGAGACCACCATCGCCCGCGACGACAACCACACCGTCCGTGTCGGGGTCACCGACGCCGACTTCTCTGGCGCGTCCCGGTTCGGCGTCGCCGACCACTTCACCGAGCAGAGCTTCGACCAGTTCCGAGAGCAGTTCATCGCCGACGCCCGGGAAGTGTTCACCGCCTACGTCGACAACGGCCCCTGGCAAGACACCGCCTACGGGGTGCTCTCTGTCGCCGCGATGCTACGGCCCACGCTCCCGATGGCACCCACCAGCACGATCTTCGCCCACGGCCCGTCGAACTCCGGCAAAAGCCACTGGTCGTCGTTCGTGATGTCCGGATGGCAGCTGCACGGCGGCACCTGGACCGGCGACCGACTCCCCGGTAGCGCCACCGACTCTCTCCCGGCGATGGAAGACACGATCAGCCGCACACCCGTGTGGGTTGCCGATGACCTGGCCCCCTCGTCCTCACGCGCCAAGCAGGAGTCCCGTGAAGCGACGCTCGCTGACATCCTGCGCGCGGTTCACAACCACTCCTCACGCCGACGCATGGACGGCACCTCCGGCAAGCAACGAAACACCCCCGCCCCCACGGCGCTGCTCGTCGTGACTGCAGAGAACCCCCTCGACGTGGACTCGGCGGTACAGCGAGCAGTGATGCTCCCGTTCACCAAGGGCGTCTTCACCACCGACAAGACCCGAACCGAGGGCGCCGTCGCCGCACGTGACGCCGACGAGCCGGCCGCATCGCGCCTGGTCGGCGGGATGATCCGGTACTGGCTTATGCCGTCCACCGACGGCATGGAATTGCCGGATACGTGGGCGGCCCGCGTGCAGATGGCCACCGAGATGAAGGCCGCCACTCTGAACATGATCCGCCGGTTCCTGAGCGAGCGGTTCCACCTCAGCGGCGGCGACATCGACCGGCAGGCGCACAAGGTGTCCGACCTGGCCCTCGCCCTGTTCGTGCTGCGGGTCATGCTCTCCCAGCTCGGCGTGGCAGAGGACGACCCGATGATGCGCGCACTCGGCTGGGGAGAGGGCGCATACATGAGCCAACTGCTCCGGTTCGCCGTCGAAGGCGCCAACACGGCGAAGGCATCCGCCCCCGGCCGCGGCCTCATCGAAGCGCTCGGCAGCGTGCTCTCGTCACTCGACGCCCACGTGGACAACCCCACCCACCCAGGCATGGAGCCGGTCATCCCCGGCCCCAACGACGTGAACGCGGCCGAGCGTGCAGCGTTCGTCAACGCGGCGCTCGGCTGGCGGATGGACACCCGCAGCGGCGCTTGGGTTCCTTGCGGGGAACGCATCGGGTCGCTGGTGCACCGCACCGACGACGAGGGCAACATCGTCAGCATGGTTGTGCTCGACTCGCGCAAGGCGTTCCACGTCGCCGCCCGCCACCACCCCGACGTGATCCTGCCCGGCCAGAAGCAGAAAACCACATGGGCCTCGGTGTACGCCGAAGGGCTCACCGACTCCGAGTATCCGAGGACGGAGACAGGACACCCGCGCGTGCCGGTAACGCCGGGCTCGCAGCACCGTGTCAGCGGCGTCCCCGTACCCCTGCTGGTGATGCTCGGCGAGGAAGCGGCCGAGAGCGCCGCATCTGCTCTTGCCGCCGTCGCGATCGAGTAACATTCAAGCCTCGCCCCGACCAGGTTTCCCCCAATTCTGGTCGGGGCGAGTTTCGTGCGGAAAGAACCTGGTCAGGGGCATTTCGGCTCCGACAAGCCTGCGTCAGGCCGGTAGCATGAACCAATGCGATTGACCACCCACATCCGCAGTCTCGAAACGCAGTGCGTCGTCGTAGAGGGCTCAGACCGTGACCATGCCCGCAGCCTAATCGGTCCGAACGTGCCAGCCGGGTTCGAGGTTGTGACGGTCGGATTCATGGCGCTGGACTCCAGTGTGCGTGCGTGCGCCATCGTCCGATCCACTGCCACAGAGCAGATCATCGCCGAAGGTCCCACCCCCGAGCAGGCCCACCAGAACCTCATGGCGAAGGTGCCCATCTCGCTGCGCTGGTTCGCCGAACGACGCCTCTTGGAGGTGACCGCCGGCAACGGCGACGACGTGGTGTTCTGAGCAGCTCGACATCGTGATCACACGAGCAGGGCCGGGACGACCCCGATGGATCGTCCCGGCCCTTCGTCTGCGATAAACGTCCAGGAACCGCGCTGCCTCTTAGTCGCCCGACTCCGCGTCATGGCACTCGCACCCGCAGACGAACCCAACGCCGAGCCCTAGGTCGGAGTAGTCGAGCAGGCAGGATCGGTGCGAGGCCACGGTGGCACCTGGAAGGCACTCGACCGAGTCCGGACCACGCTCGTCCTCTGCGACCGGATCACTTCGCTTCTCGCACCACGCGTACTCGCGATGCACGATCATCACGGTCACGGCGCATCTCGTGTCACAGAATCGACCGATCCTGCGGCGACCAGGCGTGCGTGAAGGTCTTCCAGGGGCAGGTAAGGGACGCTGCCGTCGTGGATATCCAGCAAGTACTTCAACATTTCCGCTTCGGCGGTGAGACGCGCCCGTAGGGCATCATGCTCAGCAAGGACGCGGCGGTATGGGGCGTCCAAGTGGTCGCAGCCGACACGCTTCTGCAGAGCCTCCGTCAGGCGACGCACGAGGTTGGTGTCGCGGCGCTCACCTCGTGCGGCCACGAACCGTTCAGCTTCCTCGATCAGCTTCGCGTGATCGCTCATCCCTGTTCCCCTGTCTCGGAATCCGATGGTTCATCGACCTCGCTCGGGTCCGGTTGCCCCGACTCTGTCTCCCACGCGCGGTTCTGGATGTCCGAGTCGATCGCGTAGAGCGCTGCATCGACGTCTGACCAGGTGGCGGACGAGCCGAATCCAATCTCCACGAACTCGTCGGAATCGTCGTCAGCCCGCTGAATCACGTATTCGATTCGGTAATTGGCCATCAGTGTTCTCCTGTCTCAGAATCCGATGGTTCACGGTCGGCCTCGGTCATGCAGTCGGCGCACGCTGTGGTTCCGTCGCTGCCTCGGGTCAGGTCGTTGCTGCGCTCACCGCAGATGCTGCACGTTTCGGTCATGGTCGTCTCCTCCGTAGGGTTCACTGCTGTTGTCCGCGTCCCTGAATCCGATGATTCATCGTGCGATTTCCGGTCGAAGTGCCAGGCTTCGCCCGCGCGTACGACGTCGATCACGAACTCACTACCCACGCTCTCGCTGAGCAGATCGCCGCCGAGCTGGTCCTCTTCGGGGATCGCGTTGTAGATGACGCCACGTGCTTCCTTCATGCTGTGCGCGCGGACGGTGACGATCTTGGAGATGGTGACGCCCAGGAGGACGTCGTATTCGCGCTTCTTTCGCGCCATCACGCATCCCTCCCAGAATCGTGCGATTGACGCACGGCCCGCCAGCTTGTCGGCCAGCGCGTCTCGTCAATCTCGAAACTGATTCGGTTGCCCTCGCCTTGCCGCACTCGTTCCATAGCCTCGGCGGCCGTGTGCGCGTCAACCAGCTCGGTCACGACCGCCAACTCGTGGAACGTCACGATGTACTTGCGAAGCGCCATCACGCATCCCCAGACCCGGAAACGACCGACTCGAGGTCGGCCGCCGTCACAGGCGGGCACCCGTCACGTCGCCAGGCGCGGTAGGCGTCCTCGCCGTAGAACGCGAGCACGTCCAGCCCGGACAGCTGCTCCGGTTCGGGGTCGGCACCCACCCAGTGACGGGTCACCGACCGGAGTGCGGCGGATACGGCGGCGAGGATTGTGCCGACGGGTCCACGGTGGTGACGGGCCGTGGGAGCGATGGTTTCGGTCATGACGGGATGTCCTTGTGTCGGCTGTGGTGGTCGGCGGATGGGTGGAGGTTGGCAGGGTCGGGGGCTGAATGGGCGGCTACCACCGGCACCTCCAGTTGGTAGACGGCACCGCCCTTGAACTCGAACACCGGGAGCAGTCCTGCCGTCTGTGCGGCTGCGTCGCCCAGGCCGAGCCAGTCTGAGGTTGCAACGATGTCCAATGTCGCCGCGGAGCGGTCGCGCTGGAAGCCGAGCAGGTAGGTGGCATCGGCGAGGATGCGAGGCGCAGACACCACACGCAGACTGAGATGATCAGGGTCTGGCGCGCAAACGACCGGGATCGTGGACCCGGCGACCGGGATCGTGAGTGTCGCGGTCACGCTGCCGCCTCCGCAGTTGACCCGAGAGGATGCCGGGGCAACACGGGAACCCAGTCCCGCAGTTCCGTCAGGCGGAAGCAGTGCTTTCCGCGGTGCTCGTCTCGCACGAACACGACGGGCTCGCCGGTGCGGTGGGTGCCGGTGCCTGTGACGACCCAGCGGCACAACGACGGGTCCAGCAAAGTCAGTCCTGGGTACACGATTCCACCCCCGGGAGGTTGGCGATGGCGTGCGCAGCGATGGCCGACGTCATGGCATCCAGCTCCGCTCGACAGGCCAAGCAGATGCGCGCACCTTCGGTCGCGTGAGGTTCGCCGGCGAGCAACGCCGCCAAACCATCCACAACGTAGGTCACCGTCACAGTGGGAGTCCGCGGCCCAACCTCATCGGCAGGGTCGGCGCCGCACAGAAGGGTGTGCTCACGCAGCGGACGCGAATGCAGCGGCGGCGCGTCGGTCGTCAGATGAGCGGCCGGCCAGTCGGTTCCGACCAACGGGCCGAACCATACCGGCCATACCTTCGGCATCGCGGCGAACGGGTCCAAGCCCGCACTGTCACCCAGGGCGCGCGTGATGTTCACGCCGTGGGTCGAATCGTTCTCCATGCCCCTCCCTATGCAACGCCCCCGGACCAGCGCGACACCGGTTGGACGTAACAGCCGAACGACGGTGCATAGGGAGGATCACCGAACACCTGCGACAGGAGACCCATTGAGCGCCACCATCCGCGCCGTCAGCATCCACCCCGAAGGCACCGTCACCGACCACGACCTCAGCGACAACGGCAACCAGCTCGGCACCCTGCAGTCCCTCGTCGGCGGGTTCATCGAAGGCGTCGCCGTCTCCGACACGGTGGCCGCTTTCGTCAACGAGGAAGGCAAGATCGAACAGCTCGCAACGAACCCTGTCGCCGAATACGTGGGCCGCAGCATGGGCATGCAGATCATCACCGGCGACTACCTGGTCGGCACCGTCGTATTCACCGGAGCCCCAGACGCGCGTGGCAACATTCAGGCTCTCACCGACGACGACGCGGCCAGCATCCGCGTCCGCGCCAACGCATTCGCTGCACGATTCCCGAAAGCGGTCGCGGCTGACACGACGGCACATGACAGCTACGACACCGACCCGTGTCCGTGCGGATTCAGGCCGGCGTCCAACAGCAATCACAGAGAATCCTGCGCCGATGCTCATCGAACCGCTGCCGCCGCCACTGGTATCACTCGAATGCGCCTCTTCGAGCGGGCGACGGCTGAGAACGACTACGACATGATCCGTGCGCTTCGCGTCACCGCCGAGCAACCACCGTCCAGCCCAACGCAGCACTGCGGTGAGGTGCACGCCGCGTCGCTAGAGCGCGGCGAACTGGTCGACTGCGTGAAGGTCGGTCGGCACTGGAAGCACCAGAACAGTGAGGGCAGCCTCCAGTGGTGGGGGCACAAGCTGGACGACACCGAGCTGGCGGAGGCAGAACGCATCCGGCAGCTCGGTGGGTTCGACCGGGCCAAGTTCAACGCGTGGGTCGAGCGCCTCGGATGAGCGTGTCAACGATCACACCGAATACGCAGAACCTCGCAGGCATCGCCTGCCCCGAGTGCGGACAGACTGCGCGCTTCGTCGTGCAGATCACGATAAACGTGTTCATGGAGGACGACGGCGTGGACTTCATGGGGCACCAGCCGGATCCGGACACCTTCCCAGGACGTGTGCTCGACCCGGACGACGGATTGCGCGACGACGACCCCATCCAGTGCGCCGCCCGGTACGACGGATGCGGACACCGCGGCACGGTTAGAGAGTTCCGGCAGCCCACCGAACGACCACCAGCCGAGCCGGGCGGCTACTTGGCGTAGACCGACAGTCCCCGTGAGTTAGCGTCCTGGCAGACGGGGATGTTGCGGGACGGGTAGCAGAGCGCAGACAACACCATCTGCGCGTCGATAGTCGCCTGACCGGTCATGCCGAACGCACCGGGCCGGGCCTTCAGCGCGCTCAGCCACTCGTCAACGCCCGGGCACACCACGCCGGTCTGAACCAGCTTCGTGTCGTCGGCCCCCTCGGTGGTGATCGCCTCGTCCTCGGCAGCTTTGAACGCCGCAGCGCACCCGGCACTGACCGGCATCTCATGCCACACGAACGCCTGCGCGGTCGGCGCCTCCGTGGATGCCTCCGGGATGGGTGCGGCCGCACTCGATTCGCTCACCTGCTCATGGGGCACACCGGCAGACGTGCAGCCCACCAAGACCAGTGCGGCCGCGACGACCAGACCTGCGCGCAACTTCATGACCGAAGCATACGACTCGGCACAACCCTCCTCTTGCGCCGCCACCACCCACCCGCATAACGCACACCCGGATGACGACGGTGCATAGGGAGGATCGCGGGGCACCCCGCACCATCCCAAACGTGAGGTACGTGAACCACGATGACCGACAGCTACTACGTCAGCGTCCACGCAGATGGCAGCACCGAGACGTTCGAGGTGCAACCAGGCACCGACCACATTGTGCGCGCCGGAATACTGAAGCGCGCCGTCCGCGGTGACCTCACCCTGGCGGCCAGCACCGCCAGCGTGAGCACCTTCATGAAGCTGGACCGCGACGGGTCACTGCTCGGCGTCAACAGCACCGCTGCTGCGATCGTCCGCGCGTTCGGGATGACTCTCACCGTCCTCGACAACGACCTCTGCGGAACTGTCGTGTTCACCGGCGGCGGTTACGCCGGGCTCACCTTTGCCGAAGCCGGCGGCATCCGTGACCTCGCAGAAGCCAACCGTGCACGGCCGACTGAACCATTCGCCGACGCCGCGGAGGAACCAATCGAGCGCGACGAGCTGGAGCGACGGTTGAAGGACGCCCTCCACATCGCCCTGGTCGACGTTGCCCTGTACGACGACCTCGACGTTGACGTGGACGGACCATTCGCGATCCTCACCCAACGCTCCACCGAGAGCGGTAAGGCGGTCGCCCGGTTCGAGGTCAGATTCGCCATCAGCGACCTCGACTGACCCACACTGCACCGGCGTGGCAGGCGCCGCGCCGCTACTACGCACCACACCCTCCACGGCGCATAGAGCAGAGTGCCGCACATCGAAAGGACACACCCGTGACCAAGACCGCCACCCCCGCCCTGGATCAGGTCAGCATCGCTCACCGATACAAGTTCTCACCCGTCACGATCACCGTCCCCGCATCCGCGCGCCGACGGCAGTACGACCTCACCATCACCGACGCGACCATCACCGTCGGCCACCCCCACCTCGGCCCCGACCATGTGGCAATCGACGTCGCCGGCGCCCCCGCTGGCACAAAGCCCAGCCTGCGCCACCAGCGCCTCATCCGATTCAGCACGGCCGGCGGCAATCCGATCCTCCTCGGCGACGACCTCCCCCTCGACACAGCCCCCGACTTCCTGCTCGCAGCCCTCTGAACGGCCCGACCCATGACCATCACCAGCAGCGACATCGAGCTCGTCCAGACCACCGACGGCGACCCCACCGAGCTGACGAACAAGTGGGGCGAAAAACGCACCGTCCGTCTCAACCGGGAATGGCAGGTACGCTTTCCCGACGGCACCGTCATCGGACGCATCCGCTACCGCATGTTCACCCGAGAACGCCGCTCCCGCGGACTGCGATACGTGCACGCGCGCTGGCACTCCCCCGGCTGGGGCTACACCACCACTGACGGCAGCTACGAACTCGAAGCCCGCAGTCGCAAGGATGCCGTCGAACGCATCCTCCGGTCCCACGAGCAGCACCAGGTGCAGTAGACGCCCCAACGACGGACACCGACCCTGTGGCTACTTCGCCCGTCGTGCTCGGCCCTGCGCGGCGACCTTCTCCGGGTAACAGAGCAGATGCAACAGATGCAGCCACGCCACGTCCGGCAACTCCGGGGGCACACTGGCGTCATGGGCTGCCAGAAGAACCCGCTGCCGGTCCGCCACCTTCTGCTCGAAACCGTGAGCGCTGTTCCGCATCACCCGCAGCCACTCGCTGGCAGCCTTCGACAGGGGCGTCGCAACCTGACCGCCCCACTTGTCTGGCAGGAGAATCGCATCGTCCTGCACAATCTCCGGAGCGAAAAAGCCATCGGCGAGATGTTCGAGAGCTTCCACGGCCACTCGCGCCCGCGGTAACAACACCCGCGCCACGTCCGCCGGCATCCTCTCCTCAATCTCGGCCAGTCGTTGACGGGCTTTGGTGACAGAAGTCGTGACCTCCCACTTCGCGCGCGGATCGAGACCGGGCAGCTGGTCGAGCACGTTGAAGAGAAGCAACTGCCGAGTGTGCTGGTCTCGTGTCGTCGCGATCATGTGGCAGCTTTTGAAAATCTGCACCGCGGTGATCGCCCGCTCGTGCGCGATCCGAGGATCGTAGAGGCCGGCGATCGCACAGTTCGCGGGCTCGGTCAGGTGTGAGAACAGCAGGTCAATTCTGGCCAACCACCAGCGAATGCTGTGCTCGTAGTCCGCTTGCTCTGCCTCGGGTTCCCAGCTCACCGTGCCACGCACCGAAGCCGACCGTGCCGACATATCCAGGATGTCTCCCGCGATGCGGCTGCGGCCGAGAACGGGCTTGCCAAACGTGATGATCAGAACGGCGCCTGCCCGCCCAACGCTGAGTCCCCACACCCACGGCGACAAGCTCGTCAGCAGGCACTCCACAAACGGGGTCAGGCCGAGCAGCATGTCGGCCAGAAGGTGATGAGATGACGCGAAGGTGCGGCCCTGCGTGTCCTGGGCGGGAACAACAAGGTCTCGGAGCAGGGAACGCGCCACGGTCATGCGCCGGCTGAAACCTTCCCCGACCCTGATAAAGAACATCCCCGAATCAGGGAGGGCCGGGCGTACGAGGGCGTGCATCACTTCGTACGCGACCCCAGGTAGGTCACCTGCGGTGGGCGCCGCGGCGAGCAGAGCCTTCGCACCCTCCAGCATTGCCTCGGCACGGTTCGGGAACCTGTCCGAGAGGCGACCGTACTCCTGGACAACGCGCTCCCAGATATCAACAGTCATGTACGAATCGAACGAGGCGAGCGACGTCAAAGCCGAGAAATTGGCCACCGTCAGGTTGCCCGACCCACACAGCCTCGTCACCTGCAAATGAGTCGGTGGCCGACCCTGAACCGACTCGACACTCTGCGCACACCATCCGTCGCCGGAACGCTCCACACGCCACTCGGCGAGAGAACCAAGACCAGCCGGGTTGCCGCCGCTGAACCACGGTGGGATGCGCACCGAAACACTCGCACTCCGCAGGAGCCTCGCATCCTCAGCGGTGATGTCCCTCCGGCTCACCTCGTCCGCCCAATCACGCCACCATTCTGGCACCCCGGGCGCCCCCTAACCGGGCCTGCGAAATCAAGCCCTTCGGTGGACTCGATGAGAGAGCGGCAACTCCTCGGGGCCGTGCGATGTCGCGCCACCGTCTGCGCCGTCGACCGAGCCGACGTACGAGTAGACGGCAGTTGTCCCGTTCCAGCTAACGAGCCGAAACCGCTCGTACCGACCGTTGCCGGCAGGGTGGTCAAATTCGGAGGGCGCTCGCCCGTCGACCAACGGCACCAGATGCTCAACGACACGGCCGGGGTATCGGAGTTCGGCGGGCACCATCCGAAACAGGAGATATCCCTCCTCAGCTGATCGGTTTGGTGAGTTCTGGGCTGTCGGCGCCGAACGGCAGTTTGGCGACCTGGTATGCCTCGAGCGTGGATGCTTCGGCGACGCCAGCGGCCACCGCGTCGTCAACGAGCGCCTGGTCACCGACAACGGTCGGGTCGATCCAGTGCAGCCACATCTCCTGCGGCAGGATGACCGGGTTCCGATCGTGAATGTCCGCCAGAGTCTGCACCGCGTCTGAAGTGACGATGGTAGAGGTCAGGTGCCAGCCTTCATGGTCGTCCTTGCCGCGGTGGTCCGGCTCGCGCCACCACGAGTAGAGCGCAGCGAAGCCCATCAGCTGACCGTCTGGGTAGTGGATGAAGTGCGGAATCTTGTGTCCCTTCTCCCCCTGCCACTCGTAGTAACCGTTGGCAAGGATGATCCCGCGCCGCGACTTCACCGACGCCCTCCACAGTCCGTTGGCCAGCAGCTTGTCGGCACGAGCGTTGAAGGTGAACTTCGGCTTCATCTCAGACGCGCCCGGAGGCACAATCGACCAGAACGCGTTCTCAAACCGCAGCTTCCGGTCGCCGTCCCTCTCGGACTCAAGAAACAGAGGCACATCCTGGGTCGGGGCGATGTTCCACGAAGGCTGCCAGCCCGGCTTCCAATCCTCAGGCTTGCGCCCAGTGGTCTCGACAAACTCGGTGATGAGGTCGTTGACCGTATCGTCCATCGCGAAGCGTCCACACATGCTGAATAAGGTACCCGGGCCAGCCGACGCCGGCGAGAGCGATCAGACCAGCGTCGACCCTACGCGCTGGTCCGCTAACGCTTCTTTGCGATGACTCGATCACGAACGTCGGCCCAATAGATCGCAGAAACGAATTCCCCCGCCTCCTCAGCGTCGAGCATGCGCTCAGTTGCCACCTGTACCGCTGTCACCCAGTATCGCTTCCCCACCCCTCCATGCTCGGCGAGATGGCGCCACCGAACCATAGCGTTCGAGCCGCGTCGAGTCGGAGACAACGCGTCGAAGACCCTGCACCGCCGCGGCAACCGTGATGTTTCGAGCCACAGGAGCAGATGGCATGAGCTTTGGCCGCTCCTACCGGTGACGGGGGCAATGAACATCCGCTCCCGATCCGAACGTCAGCGAGGAACGGACCGGCCCGCGGTAGCGGGCCCCGCGGCGCGATAGCGGGGCGTCCCCTACAAGTAGATGTAGCTCGCTTCGCTCGCCTCAGGGCGCTGCGCGCCCGGCTTGATGCGGCTTCTTGTTCCCGTTCCGCAGCTGGGTGTTGTCGTGTCGTCACGGTGTGGGGCTTTGTGGAGCATGGTGCAGCCTGCGGCTGCACCGTGCGACTGGTGTATGTGTGTCTGCGGGAGTCCACCTCGTCACCTGAATGCTTTCCCCCTGTGCACTGTTCCGTGGATGCCGGAGGCGTCCCGGAGGGTGCAGCATGGAGCTTCTTGTTCGTCGTTTCGTAACTGGCTTCGCCCGTCGTGTTGCGTTCCCGGGATGGTGCCCTGCCGGGGGCTGCTGTGGTTGGTCTGATCCTTCGTGTGACGGCATGGTGCTTGGTGTCTGTGATGGGCTGCTGCTGGGGTCGGTTCGCTGTGGCCGTATGCGTCTGCCGGTGGTGTCTCTGCGCACTGTTCCGTGACTGGGAAACGTGACCCGGTGGGGCTGCCGCAGGCGGCCCACACCATGCGTCGGAGAGTCCGCACAGGACGCGACGACCCGGGCACAGTTTCCCGAGAATCGGAACAGCACCACAAGGGCGAAGCCGTGACCGCGCAGCGGGCACCCAAGCCGTGTGCAGAGCGGCAGTTGAGCGTCTGCCTTCGACCAACGGAAGCACGCCACCGAAGGGAAAAGGGCACAGGTGCTGGAGTTGGAGAAGGCAGGGGCGGCGTCTGCGGGCCACTTTTCCGCGTGTTTCCGCGGGTTTCGGGCCGATTTTCTGGTTCTGGTACGCCTCCGGTCATTGGTGTGTTTCCCGTCCAGGAACGCGGGCCGAATTCGTGGTTGCCTCATGGTGGCCGCAGCGGCGGGGTGTCGGTGGTCGTCGCAGGGTGATCGGTATGAAGAACTTGCAGTCGTTCGCCCTGACTCGGGCAGGCAACCTGGACCCTTCGATGCTGTCGATGCTGTTGCAGAAGACGCGTTCCGCGTTCGCGAATGTGCCGGCCGGCACGACGTTCTTGACGGTGCGTGAGGACGGTGCGTTGCGGCATCTGGTGTTGGTGCCGAGGGGTGCGCAGGCGGCCGGTCAGGCGTTCCAGTTCGCGCAGGCGACGCAGGCGCGGTCGGAGGAGGCAGAACCGGTGTCGTTGGCGCATACACGGGCGGTCGTTCGGGCGACGTATGACGTGCGCAGTGTGCCCGGTTCTGCCACGCAGGCGGGTGGGGATGTGCGGGTTGTGGCGCAGACTCTTTCGACGGTGTTGCGTGACGGTGAGTGGGTGGCTGTGACGGTGCGGAAGCCGTGGCCCTTGGAGCGTCGCCCGTTACAGCGTTGGGTGCAGTCGCGCACGCAGACGCATCACTCGCTGGACCCGTCGGCGGTGTTGGCTTCGGTGACGGCAGGGGCGTCGGATTCGGCGGCGGCGAGCAACATTGTGCAGCAGGCTGTGGCCGCGATTCCGGGGTGGGACTACCCGGTGCGGGTGAGAGCGGAGTCGGGGGTGCGAGCTACCGGTGTGTTCGCCGGGGTCGGTGCGCTGCTCGGTGGTGCCGGCTACCTGCTGTCAGCCGTTCACAACGGTGATGCTGGCGTGGCGTATGCGACGGCGGCCGTGGCGGGTGTTGCGGCTGTTGCGGCGTGGCTGGGTTGGTTGCCGGTGGCCGGGGCGCTGCGTGCTCGCATGGCGCGTTCGGGCGCGTTCCCGGCGCCGAGGATGCGTGCGGGTTTCCCCCGTCCGCCCCGGGGCGCGCACACGATGATCAATCAGGACGGCACGGTGTCAATGAACCCGGATTTCGCCGGTGACTACCCGCTTGCCCGGCCGGTGTTCATGCTCGGTCCGGTGCAGGCTGTGGCGGTGGCTGCCCCGCACTCTGGTGCGGCGTCGGGTGCGGCCGTGTCGAAGGAACGGGTTGCGCCTCCGGCGTTGCGGATTCGGCGCGGGCCGGCGCTCGGTACGTGTGCGGGGGCGCCGGTCTTCCTCTCGGACACGGACCGGTACGCGGGTCTGTTCATCACGGGCGGTCCGGGCTCGGGCAAGTCATTGTTCCTGCTGACCATGTGGGGGTACGACGCGTTCGCCCGCACCAACGGTGCGGCGTCGTCTGGCGGTAACGCGATGATCTGGTTCGACACGAAGATGGACTCCCAGGCGGCGCAGTCGGCTGCGCGTCTGTCGCGGTTCGCTGGCGACAAGTTCGTGGTGATCAGAGTGGGCGATCCGAACTCGCGGCTCGGGCTGGAGCTGCTTCCCACGCTGGGGTCTGCTGGGGAGCGTGGACGGGAGATGGCGGCGATACTTCGCAGCGTTCTCGGGGAGGGGGCTATCGCCTTCCAGTCGCAGCAGACGTTGCAGCAGGTGTTCACCGGCGGGTTCGCCGTCGCGGACTGCCCGGCTGTCGTCGCGCAGGTGCCCGGCCTGGAGCCTGGACGTTCCGCGATCTACTACGCCGACGTGCTGTTGGAGAACAAGGGTGTGGAGTTGTCGGTGGCGTTGTTTGAGGCGGTCCGCCGAGCCGCCGCGCAGGGCAGCTACGGGCGGGACGTTGCTGAGGCGCACGAGCAGCTGCTGCCCATCTTCGACCGCACTCCGTCGCAGCGCACCCAACTGTTCTCGGCGCCCCGATCCAAGACGGACGCCTTCATGCAGGCGGAGCAGTGGTGGTCGCGTCCGACGAAGCTGCCCTGGGAGCTGATTCTTCGGCAGAAGCTGGCGGTCATCATCGACTTCGGCGGCGCGAACGGTGGCGCCTTGCTGAACCCAGTGTTCCGGGACACGTTGGCGGCGATGATGCTGCACACGCTGCGCGGGGAGATTGAGCGGGTGTGTGGTGGATGGTTGGCATCGAGACAGTCGGTGACCGTGTACGCGGACGAGGTGAAGTACCTGGCGGGGGCAAGCCCGGATGTGGTGTCGTGGTTCCGCAACGACGGTCGAGCGTTCGGTGTGTGCCCCGAGTTCGCGACCCAATTCCCCGAGCAACTCGACGGGCAGGTCCGGGAGACGATGCTGGGGTTCGGAACTGTGATGTCGCTGTCGCAGTCGAACCCGGGTGTGGCTGCGGCCTTGGCCGCCCAGTTCGCATTGGACGGCACGGATTGGCAGGCATCTGATCTGACAATGCTCGGCCGGTTCGAGGCCGCGGTGACGACAACGCTCGACAACCAGAGGCAACCGGCGTTCACGAGCGTGCTCCCGGCGGAGGCGGCATACGCGTTCGACGCCACCCAGTTCGCTGCGCTGGAGGGATTCGACGGTTCGGGGCCGGCGGCTGAAGTGACGGGTGGGGCTGCCTGGTGAGCGTGGTGCGGATGGACGAGCTGCCCTCGGCGACACCGGATGCACCGTGGCGGGCCGCGAACCGTATCGACCCGATCTACGGTGGCCTGTTCACTGTGTCTTCGACGGCGGTTTGGGAGTCGGTGCGGACGATGCAGGCGAAGCGGAGGAACGGCTTGGTGGGCCGGGTGCCGGCGATGCTCAACGCCGATGCTGACGCTGCATGGAGGGTGCCTTCGACTTCGATGTGGTGGCAGCGTCGCCTGGATGTTTGGGGTGCCGTGACGCAGTGGTGCACGCTGACGACCCAGCAGGTAGCGGCGGTGACGGGGATTCCGATTGCGGGAGTGCGCCGGTGCCTGTCGGAGCTGTTTGCGATGGGGTTGGTGGAGTGCGGCTTGAGCGTGCACCCGATGCTGTCCTCGCGGGCATTGCTGGATGAGGGGGCGATGTGGCGGCCTGGACGGTTGCCGAAGCAGGCGGCTCGGTTGTGGTTGATGATGACGACGGCGGAACGGTTGAGCGTGTCGGGTGGGCGGCCCGTGGTTCCGGCGCACCAGTTCGACCGGCACAACGTGTCGACTGCAGAGTTCGCGCTGCGGCTGGCGGAGTTCGCTCAGGTGGGTACGGTGCTCGGCGACACCCTGTCCGGTGTGGGCGGTCTGACCGTGCTGGATGGTCGCGGGGTGGCGTTGGCGCGCGCGAACATGCAGGCGGATATGACGGTGGTGCGCCCGGACGGGTTGCGTATAGCGGTGGAGGTGACGGTGAGTTGCTCGCCGGACTTCCCCCGGAAGGTACGCAACTGGGCGGCGGTGTTGTCTCAGCATCCGTTGGCGGAGTCCGGGCTTGTGGTGATGTTCCTGCTGGCGCGTCGCCTGGACTCGCGGAAGCGGGCGATGGGTGCGACGGAGAAGCAGGTGCGGCGGGCGCTGCGGGAGGCGGTGCAGGAGTTCCGTGGCGCGCCGGGCGACCCGACGGCTGCTCGCATGATCGTGGCCAGATGGGACGACTACTTTCCGGAGGACGGGACGGTGGATGTGCGTCGGTTCTTGGCGCTGTCGGGGCATCGTCCGACGGGGCAGCCGTCGGCTGGTGAGGAGGCGCATTGGGAGCGTGTTGATGTGTTGGATGCGCGCGCGTTCCCGTTCGTGCCGGCCGACCCGTTCGCTCCGTTGGCGGTGATCGACAACTCACGCGCGTTGCGATCCACTCCGCACTGGTTGCGTTCGGGGGGTCGCCCGAACATCACAGACCTGCTGCTGCGAAGAGCCGGTTTCCACTCGGGGGTGCCGCACTTGACTGCGCCGATCCGGGGGAAGGCGAGGGCGCCACATGCGTCCGGTGTGGCCGGACCGGCGAGGGTGCCTGACCGCTTGCTGTTGTAGCGACGCCGTACCGGGTTTGGCGGGTCACTGCGGTCGAATCTGCACGGAGTCGTTGCCGAGTGCAAGGCATGAGCGACAACAGCGGTCCCAACGACAAGACGCAGGCTGCGCGCCGCGACATCTACGCCTTCTGGGCCTCCCCCGCCGGGATGGCCACGGTGGGTGTGGCTCTCGTGCTCGCGGCCGTCGGCGTGATCCTGCACCTGATCGGGGTGGTGGGCTGATGCGGGGACGTGTTTACGGTGTCGCCGCCGGTTCCCTGTCCGATGTGGAGGCCGTTTTCGGCAACGCGGACACGAACCGGATCGGTGCGGCCGGTGAGCAGAAGACAGCCTTGGAGCTGGGGAAGCTGGCTGCGCTGGAGAACGGTCCGACGGTGCTGCACGACCTGCGCATCCCTGGCGCGAACGCGAACATCGACCACATCGTCGTGTACGGACGCACGGTGATGATCGTGGACTCGAAGGTGTGGCGCAACGGGTTCTACTTCACCCTCGGGGAGAAGACGTACCGCACCGGCGATCCGGGGAAACTCTTCTCCCGGTTCGAGTCGGCGGACAAGCGCACGATCCCGTTCGCGGTCCGCCGAGTCGAGGAGTACCTGACAGGTCTCGGGCTGCGGCCCGTCATGAAGCCGGGCACCCTCGTGCTGTGGCCGTCATCGCAGGCGGCGGACGCGCGCAAGCTTCGGACGTTCTTCTACAAGCCGGCCGGTGGCGTGGCGGTGAGCGTGGGGGCATCGGTCAACAATCGGGCCGCCTGGTGGCGTCGACCCGCTGATCCTCTGATTGTGGCCTCGCTTACCCGTCTGCTGATTTCGGCGGGGGCGTAACCGGTGGCGGCGAAGGCGGGCGCGCAGCGTTCCAGCGCGGCCGGACTGGTCTTGACGCTGGGGCTGGTAGCTGCGGTGTGGATGTCATGGGAACGACTGCCGGGGCTGCTCGCGTTGTGGGCGGCGTTCCTGGTGGCAGCACTGTTCGCTGCCTGCCCGGTGTTCACCGGGCCGAAGGATGCCTCCGGCCAGCCGACTGCACAGGGTGCCGAGCAGGCGCAAATGTTGCGGTTTCGCCGCTGGCGGAGGTTGCAGCGTGCAGTGCTACCGAACCGAGGGTGGCTGCCGAACGCGAACCGCAACCCGATGTCGAACCCGCTCGGGGAGGCTCTGCTGAGGATGCTTCCCGGGAGGGTTCAGGGGGTTGCGCGGGTGGTCCGCGCGGTGTTGCGGGTGCTGTCGTTCGTCATGCCGACCCGAACTGCTTCGTTGGCCGGGTACGGTGCAGCTCTTGCCGTAGCGACGCTGCCGGTGGATGCGATCCCCACGCACCTGTGGTGGTTGAACGCGTTGGCCGCGTACGTGTGCGTCGTCGGCTGGGACCAGGCGGTGCGTGCCACCCTCGATGAGGACGACACGGCCCCCGCTGTGGATGCTGCGGCGGTCGCCGACGCCCTCCTGAATGTGGACACTCGCCCCGGCGCGAAGCGGTCACTGATCGCTGCGGGCACGGTTGGTGTCATCGTCGGCGCGGGGGTGTTCTCCGGGTTGCGCGTCGCGCACCTCACCTGGCTGATCGTGCCCGCCCCGGCCGCCGTGGTGGGGTGCGCGGTGATCGCGTTCGCGGTGGTGGTGCATTCCAGTTTCCGCATACAGGTGACCGCGCACTGGCGAGCGACGATCGCCGCGCGCCGAGAGTGGGTGCCGCGCTGGCAGGGGCTGAAGCAGGACGTGCGGCTGACCGACCACGTCGAGTACCCGGGCAGAATCACCGTGGACACTTTCGAGGCTCCCGCCACACTCGGGGCTGCCGGGGCGATTGCGATGGGTCCAAAGCTCGAACCGGCAGTCGGCGCCGGTGTGGTCTTCGCTCTGCTGCCGGAACCGAACACGGACGCGGGCGGCTCCCCCATCCCCGGCACCGTCCACCCCGTGATGTTCCGCGCCGTGGTGATCCCCACCGGCTCCGCCCCGGATGTGGATGCCGCGGATTCGGACGTGAAGCTGCTGGGGCTGTGGGCTCAGGTGCTGGCGGCGAACGCTGTACGAGCTGCGACCGGGCAGAGCGCGACTGTGCCGCTGCTCTCCGTGTTGTCGCGGGTGACAGCGGAGGAGTCGGAGCGGCCGGTATGGCTAGCCCGTTGGTGGTTCCCAGAGGCGTTGTCGACAGCCGCGTCGGGCATCGAGTCGGGAATGCATCTGCCGTCGCTCCCCGCGGACTGGGACGGCCCTGTCGTACTGTTCGGCGCTCTCGGCGAGGACGGCACCGTGTTCGAGAACCCGACGATGGCGGACCTGATCGACCGGATGCGTTGGGAGTCCAGATGGAAGCAGCGGTGGAGGGACGTGTTCAAGACCCAACACCGCAACATCCCCGCCCCACAGTGGCTTGCAAAACAGGAGGTCTCCTTTCCCGGCGGCGCGATCATCCATTCGGCACCGCACATGTGCGCGCAGGGCGACGAGATTGGCCTCTACATGTCGCCGGTCGTGGCCCAGAAGCTGCCGACGACGCTGAACGCTGCCCCGTTCTGCACGGTGATCGGATTCCCGAACGGGGTGGAGGCGGGCGGACGGAACCCGAAGGCGTTCAACGTGCTGTGGAGCGACAAACCGCTGCCGACCGACCCCACCGTGCTTCCTGCGAACGCTGGCGATGTGGCGTCGAAGTGGGTGCTGGCAGCGTTGGTGAACGCCGGGTTCGATGCGGCCAAGCTACCCCGCCCGGAAGTGGCGCGGGCGACTGCGATGACCCGCAGCAGCAGCGAAGGCAGCATCTGGCGGGTGTCGTTGCGCATGTACGGCGGGGTGACGTTGGACGCCGTGAAGCGGGCCGTGCCGAAGATGCGGGCGGCGTTCGGTGCCCCTGCCTGGCTGATCGCAGCGGCCGGCGAGTACGGGTGTGACATCTTCGTCGGCGCTCACCCGAACCAGGAAGGGGTCGTGTTCACCCGACCGCAGACTCGAGACACCTGTTCGGCGGCGGCGCTGGAGAGTGCGTTCACCGAGGCGTCGTTGGACTCTCCGGATGGGGTGGGCGCTCAGCTGGCGCAGATCGGCGGAATGGAGTCGAACCCGAAGATCACCCGCGCGGTGTTCTCGCTACCGCCGCGGCGGGCGCTGTCCGAGTTCATGGAGTCGAAGGCGTTGGACAAGCTGCGCTCCGCGACGGGCAACTCGTTCTTCCAGATTCGACCCGACAAGACGGACCCGTCCCGGTTCGTGGCGTTGTTCAGCGAGCTGGACCCGATGCCGTCCCCCGCCCCATTCATGTGGGAACTGCTTAGCCGTTCCCCGCGGGAAGTGCCGTTCGCCACCCGTGTAGAGGGTGCGCCGGCGGTGTGGAGTCTGGAGCAGGATTCTCACCTTCTCGTGCTCGGCCAGAACGGGTCCGGTAAGGGCATCGCCATGACGGCGGTGGTCGAACCGATGCTGCTCAACGGTTGGGACGTGTATGCCTGCGACCCGATCAAGGGATTCAACGACTTCGCCCCGTTCGACAGGTGGTTGAAGTTTCGGGCGACCTCCTATGAGGACACTGCGGCGGTGCAGAAACACGCGGTGTCGATCATGGAGCAGCGCAAAGCACTGAACGCTGAGTACGGGGTGTCGAATATCCGCGACCTGCCAGCCGAGGTGCGCCCTCCGATGGTGGCGGTGTTCATTGACGAGTTCACCTCTCTGGTGATCCCGGACCCGGTGCGGAAGCCGCCGGAAGGCGCCGACCAGATGGCGTTGGCGGAGTTCGCGCAGGCAACCCGGATCAACGCATTGAAGACGACCATCGGCGCCGGGGTGGGTCGAGGGGTGCGCGAGGGGCGCGCAACGGGCGTCGTGTTCGTGCTCGCCGGCCAGAAGCTGACGGCCGACCTGCTGAAGATGATTCCGGGTGGTGGCACGATCAAGTCGCAGTTCTCCCGGTTGGCGATGGGCAAGATGAGCTTCGGCGACATGTCCTCGGCCTTCCATGACCCGGTGGCAGCGTCCGGTCTGCTCTCCGGCGAGGTGCCGCGCGGCCGCGGCGTTTTCGAGTCCACGTCGGAGAACCCGTTTGCTGTGCAGACGTGGTGGGCGGGCGGCGACCAGTCGGAGCATTTCCGCCAGCTGACTACCCGCCTGGCTGAGGTGCGGGAGCCGTTGGCGGAGTCGGAACGTTTCGTCGCGCCGGTGGAGGCGAGCCAGGCTCCGACGGAACGGGTGTTCGGCCGACGCAGGGATGCATCGTCGGGTGGCGTCCAGGATGCGATAGCGGCGGCTGGCGCGGACGACACAGTGGTCGAGACGGTGCTGGACGGAGACCTGGGGCTGTCGTTCGGTGGAGGCGAGCTGGGCCTGGACTTCACGTCGGCGGCGAACACCAGCGACGTGGCGGCCCCAGAAGCGGCCGAGCCGACCACTCCCCCCAATTCCTCGCTCGTGCCTGGACCTGTCCCAGGGTTGCGGTCGAGCGGCGTGCTGTCGGTGACGGTGCCGACAGGTTCCGGTGCGCCGATGGTGGACGAACTGTCCGCTCAGCTTGCCGCCGATCACGGGGTGACCCAGCTCGTGGCGGACGGCGACCTGGAACAGGACTGGCTGCCGGGAGTTTCTGTCCGGGCTGCGTTGCAGGACATCGCGACTCGGTATGGCGTCGAGTTCGTCGCCCGCGCGCCGAGGGAAGACGCCGCGCCGGTCCCCGTGCCGACCCCGCTTCCTGCGCCGGTGCCCGTGCCGATGCCCACCCCGCTTCCCACGCCGGTGCCGGCGTCTGACCTGTTCGACGGTCCGGCGACCGCTGACCTGTTCGCCCCGCCGCCGGCACCGCCCGTCCAAACCAACCCCGTCAGCTTCGACTGACCGCGCAGAGAAGGAACCGACATGACGAACAACCGCCGCTGGGGCAGCTGTGATTGCGTGGCACGCGAATGATGGGAGGACACCACGCCGTCTGCGGCGCTGCCGTCTGGGTCGGGCTGACCGCGACCGCGCCGGTGATCCCGGCGCTGCACATGCTGCCGATGACTCCGGCTGAGACCGCGCTGGGTGCGCTGCTGTGCGCGGGTGCTGCGCTCGGGCCTGATGCCGACCATGCTCAGGCGACAACCGCGCATTCGGCAGGCATCGTCTCGAAAGCGGCGACGACGATGGTGGGCGCGGTGTCCGGGGGCCATAGGCACGGCACGCACGCACCACTCGTCGCGGTCGGTGTGGCGCTGCTGGCGTGGGCGAGCATCCACTACGGATGGCTCGCGAACACGGCCCGATTCACATGGGCGTGGTGGCTGTGCGTGGCAGTGATCTGCACGATGATGCTGCTGGCGGTGAAGGTACTGAAATTGGTGCCCACTTGGCCGCGCGCCTGGCTCGTCGGGCTGGGGACCGCTGCGGCGGTGACCCTGCTGTGGCCGGACTTCTTGCCCGTGCTGCCGGTGATCGTCGCCGTCGGCTGGTGCACGCACCTGGCGGGTGACTTGCTCACTACCGGCGGTCTGCCTCTCGCTTGGCCGTTCAGGCTGCCCGGCCCGGCGTTCGTGCCAGACGCGATCTGGGGAAAGAACGGATACTTCTCGCTCCCCGTGCTTGGCAACGTCGGCTCGGGCCGGGAGTGGCTGCTGTGTGTTCCGATCAGCCTGTACGCCCTGTTCGGGGTGGCTGCGAGCATGTATGCACTGCTGCCCACCTGATCAGTCACACACGACAGCGCCCCCGTCCGGAGAAGAGTTGGACGGGAGCGCTACGTCGTGCCGGGCGAACTTAGGCCGGCTGGAGAGTGGTCTGCCGGGTTGCCATCTTGGCAAGCATCTCCGGCCCCATGCCGCCCTGGTTCTGCGGCTGGTCGTAGTCGTAGATGAACAGGGCGTTGGTTTGGATGCCGTTGTTCACCCCGGCCATGAACTCGGGGTCGATGCCCTTGTCCTCGAAGCTGCGCACGACGCGCACGTTGTTGCCTCCGGTGCCCTCGACGCCCTTGGTGATGAACACCTTGTGGCCGACGAGTGCCTGGAGCGCCTGCGCCTGCGCGCGACCGGATTCGGTGTCGGTGCGCTCAGTTCGGGCGAACTCCTGACCGTTGGGGTGGTACTTGGATGGCTTCGTGCGCAGCAGGACGACACCGCGGGTGGAGGTCAGTTCCTTGTCCATGCCGATGACGGTGGCGGGGAAGCCGTCCACCTTGCTCGTGTTCGCGTCGCGATCCTCGATCTGCTTGAACGCGCCCATCGGCAGGCTGCCGTCGGAGAGGTATCCGGCGATGCGTTCTGTGTGTCGCTTTACGTCGCTGTCGGTGCCGTTGGTTCCGGCGAGAATGGCGGCGGCGATGATGACGTTCTGCTGGGTGTTCTGGTCTAGGGCCATGTGGCTGATTCCTTGTCTGTCGGGTCGGTGGTTCAGCCGGTCACGGGGACCGGTGCGAAGTGCGATGCGGCAGCGTTCGGGTCAAACGTGTTGCCCTCCAGCAGGCCCATCGCGAGAGACGCTTTGGTCATCGTGAGTCCGGTGATTGTGGCCTCCCAGGCCCGCCAGGTGTTGGCGTCGCCGCCGAACGGGGCCGGGCGCAGCGTGATGGAGGCTTTGACGGAGAACAGGACGCGTCCGAAGGACGCGTGCTCCCACCCGGCGCCGCCGAACAGGTCGCGGGTGATGCCGAACGTGATCGCGGCGAGTGTGGTCGCCAGCGCGTTGATCGCGCTCGGGGTGATCTGCTGCCCCTGCGCAGCCAGGTGCTCGGTGGCCGTGTCCACCAGGCTGAATGTGGCCATCGGGCCGTACGGGGATGCGGGGAACTTGAACGGTGCTGCCAGCTCAGTGGCTGGGGCGGCGATGGTGCCAGGTGCGCTCATCTCAATCGCTTTCGTGTCAGCGGCAGGTGCCGCGTTGTGGTTGTACCCCTCCCTATGCACCGCGCCTACAGGGATGCGTACGACGTTGACGGGCACCAGGTCCGCACCGTTCGTCGCGGTCTGCACGGACTGCTCAACAGCCGGCACCGGCTGCGCGGCGGAAGCGGCATCGGCGGGGGCACCCCGGTCGGCAAGCTGACCACCGTTGGTGATGCCAGGGGCTGGAAGTCGTGAGTAGTCGGAGTTCTGTGCCCAGGCGCTCACCCGGTTATGCGGCCGTGCGACGGTGATGCCGAGTGACTTCCCCGACGGTTGGGTGGCGGCGTTGGCGGCTGCGTTCTCGGTGCCGACCTTCGCCACCGGGCAGGCGTTGGCGAGCGGGCACCAGCCGCACAAGTTGCTCGGGCGGGTGCTGAATCGGTGGGAGTCGACCGCGCGGTTCATCGCCAACCAGCCGTGCTCGAACATGCGCAGGGTGGAGTGGATTGCCTGGTCGGAGGTGTCGATGGGCGACACCTTGTTCCAGCCCGGGTAGAGCAGGTTCGCGCCGACCACGGGCATGTCCGGGTAGAGGGCGCGGATCATGATGACATAGGTGCGCTGCTGGAACGAGTAATCGTCCTTCGGCTTGCCAGGCTTCTTGCCGGGGAACTTGTAGTCGTCCACGACCAGTACCCGCTGACCGCTTTCGAGGGTGGCCCACCGGGTGCGGTCGATCTTGCCCTGCACCGGGAACTCACCCTGGAGCCCGGCCAGGTTCAGCTTGGTCTCGTGCGGGCGCTTGTTCTCGAAATCCCAGCCGCCGACCGCCAGCTCGGTGCCGAACACGTCAATTTCGCGCGGGTGCGGTTGGTCGGTCATGTTGAAGATGCCAAGCGCCCAGGGCAGCACGATGGCCTCCCACCGGGCTTTGGCGGAGTCGTTGGCGGCGACGAGCTCGTCGGTGATCGTCGTATCGAACACGAACGTGGGGGACGCTTCCGGCATCAGCATGCGACGCCGCTCCGGTTCTTCCAGTGCCTCCGGTGAGAAGGTCTTGTCCCGCAGTCGTGCCACCTCCGGGTGCACGAAGTCCGGCACGCGCTCCTCGGGCGGCAGTTGGAACAGGTGCTCCATGACTTCGTGGTCGGCGGTGCCGAGCACGAACGGCTGGAACGGATCGGAGTGGCGAGGCAGCACGCTGTCAGCTGCAAAGGACGCCTCGCATTTGCGCAGGCCGGACGCGGCAGAGGGGCTGATTTCGCGGCGGAAGATTCGCTTGAGTGCGTCGGGGTTGTCAATGACGAGGGTGTTGCCGTCCCACTGCGCACCTGTGAGGGCTTCAGCGCTTCGGCCTGGGTTCGAGGTCATGCCCCTCCCTATGCACCGCGCCACCCAAACCGCGGCTCAACAACCACGGTGCATAGGGAGGGGTGTGACGCAACCCACTGATCGAAAAAGCCTCCAGCGAAATGACCGCAGGCTCCCGTTTCGTGCAGAGGGTCGTCGCCGAGTGAATCCTGAGCGGAGTTTTCTCCCCTCCCCCGACCCGAAGGGACCACCATGCCGACCCTGCTGAGCAGAACCCACACCTCAGCCCTACTGCGTGGCATGCTCGCCGCGGCCATAGCTGTAGGGCTCGTGGTCGTGGGGACGGTCCCCGCACAGGCCGCCCAGACGAACACCGTCTCTACGACGATCGCCCTCAGCGGCACCCAGACTCGTCAGTCGGGAAACACCTGGACGTACAACATCGAGGTGTCCTGTTCGTCTGTGACGAGCGCGGCGTGCACCAGCCCAGTGGTCAGTGTCCCGACCACCGATGTCGACCACGGCGTTGGCGATATCGCCGGGTGGATGTCCCTAGACAATGTCGCCGCCAACCAGGGCGTGACCTTCGCCAACCCGGCCGGCGGTCCTGCCACGCTCACGCTGCCGGAGTTGGCGGCAGGCTCGACGCAGACGTACGTGCTCCTCGTCAAGGCTCCGAATGGGACCACCCCGGACAAGACGACGTGGACGCTGACGCCAACGGTCACCGGTGGCAATTTCGACCCAGCTGTCGCCCCTTCACCCGCAGCCGGCACTGCCACCGCAGTCGGGAACGTGGGCCTGATGAAGACGGCCGAGTCCCCGTACTTGCAGGGCAACGAAGCGATGGCCTACTCAGGCGGAGCTGAGGAGTTCACCTGGAACCTCACCATCGCCTGCTACTCGTATATCCAAACGGGGAATCTGAACGTGGCGACCATGACCCTCACCGACCCGCTCCCGGACAACTTCCTCTACGAGGCGTCCGGAGCCAGCGACCCGAGCGCCTCGGTCACCTACGACGCCGCGTCGCGAACGGTCACCTTCACGAGCCCAAACGGCAAGGACTGCACGACATACAGCGGCACGCCCGACCTCTGGATTCGCGGGACCACACTCGACAACGCAGCCACGGGCGACATCATCACCAACACTGCAACGGTCTCCGCAACGTTTGTCGGCTCCAACACACCGCAGACCGCACCAGCGACCGCCAAGGTGGTCCTGGTCGACCCGCCGACCCCTCCGGTCGGAACCTTCGCGAAGAGCGCCTTCGGACGCATCGGCGCAGACAGCGACCACGTGTCCCCGGCTCCGGCGTACACCTACCCCGGCGACTGGGAGGGCGACGGCCAGGACGTCGACTTCACCCTGTTCGCCAACAACAACGGGCACCGACTTTCCGTCACCGACCCGCTCCCTTGCCTCGACAACGCCGCCGGTCAGGTTTACACGTCGAACAACCCGGGAGACATCTGCGCCCACCCGGCGTTCACGACGACCCAGCTTCTCGTGAAGGGCTTCACCCCGTCGGCGGGATGGTCCCCGAGCGTCGTCTTCTCTGATGGAAGCACGCAGACCCTCGGCGCGGGAACCGCAGCCACAGACGAGAACGGGGCGCCGTACACGGCGTTCGATATCCCGTCAGGCAAGACAGTCGCAGAGGTCACCTTCCCGGAGGATGCGGGCCAGGAGTCGGCTAACTCCAGCGCCGGACCGGCCTCACAGTGGAAGAACCTGGCAGCGCCCGAACCGAACACCGCGAACATCGCCTATGAGGTCGTCGGCTATACGCCCACGTCGGTGGCCGGCCTTTCCACGGTGCACAACGTCGCAATCGCCACCTACGCCGGCGGTGCTCAACTCACCGACGACGCGACCGCGGTAGTGCTCACCAAAAGCAACGTGTTCGGCACCACCGTCGGGACCATCCAAGACCGCAACGGGAACGCGCTGCCCAACGACGCCGTCTTCTACATGCAGATGCCGGTGAAGCCCACCAAACCGGTCGTCCTCACCTACCTGATGCCCGCCGGAGTGACGCCCACCTCAACGACGGGGCTCATCCCCGTCTCGGGGGCGCCGACATCTTCCACCCCTGACGTGGAGACGGTGACGGACTTCGCAGGTACCGGTCGGACGCTCTACCGGTGGACGTTCGACCCGGCGGCGTTCACCCAGCCGGGTGCGTACGCGTGGTACTTCGGTTTCTCGTCGGATTCGTTCAACCCGTCCGCGCCGCCCGGCACATACCTTCAGGATGCAACGGCTGGCTACCAGGGCGAAGTCGACGCGTGCGTGACGAGCGCTCTCAGCATCTACGGGCACAGCATCGACGACCCCAAGAGCCTGACCGGGGCGCCGAAGCCGCCCAGCAACACCGGCGCGCAGGACTTCAACGGTGACGGCTCCGACGGCTACTGCGGAGCCTCTGGTACCTACGTGGTCGCTGGGGCCGGACCGGCGGCGTTCGCCCTGACCAAGCTCGTGCAGGGCGACCTCGACAAGGCTCCCCAGGCGTCGCCAACGGTCGGAAACGTCAGCCCCTCAGGCACCGCAACGTACACGCTGAACTGGGCAGACGACGGCGGCACCAGCCTGACGAACCCGGTCGTCTACGACGTGCTCCCGCATGTCGGGGACACCGGCACCCTCGACTCGACCGCATCGGCCCCGCGCGATTCGGAGTTCGCGGTCACGCTGAAGTCGGTGGCGCACCCGTCGTCGCCGAACGTGACCGTCTACTACTCGACGTCGGAGAACCCGTGCCGACCCGAGGTCGCGCCGAACGACGCAGGCTGCGCCGACGACTGGACCTCCACCGCGCCCTCGGACCTGTCCTCAGTGAAGGCCCTGAAGTTCGCCTACGCAGGCACCGCCACCTCCGGGGCAAGCTTCGCCGCCAGCTACTCCGTGTCAATCCCGGATGTCGCCGCTGGCAAGACCGCCTGGAACACTGCGGCGACGAACGCCATCGACGCGGACACCGGACAGATGATGCTCGCCGCGGAACCGCCAAAGGTCGGAGTGAAGTACACGCCGAAGTACGCCATTACCGGGCAGCTGTGGCTCGACACCAACCGGGACGGCATCCGTCAGGCAGGCGAAACGACCAGCGAACCAGGCACCGTTATGGTCACCTTCCCGGACGGCAGCAGCCAGACGGTGACGACAGACGCGGACGGCCACTACGCGGTGGACAACCTCCCCGCCGGAAGCTACAGGCTGACGTTCACCCCGAACAGCGGTGACTCCGCGACATCGCAGGACCAGGGAAGCGACTCGAGCGTCGACTCGGACATCGACCCGGCGACTCATACCGTCACCGTCGTCGTCGGCCCCACGGGCGCGGACGCTGACCAACGGCCAACCACAAGCGCTGACGGTGTGAGCGCACCGTTCGTGGTGCCTCACGTGGACGGCGGGTTCATCGTCCGTGTCGCCGCATTGAGCATCGAAAAGCTCGTCCAGGACGACAACGGCAACTGGGTTTCCGCGGCATCCTTACCCGCAGGGACGCCGACGAACTGGAAGGTCGTCGTCACCAACACCGGCAGCGAGTACCTCTTCAGCGGCCAGCTGACGGACGACATCGCACCCGGCTGCGACACGTTCATCTGGGTGCTCGCACCGGGAGATTCGAACACGACCACCTGCACCATCGACGGTCTCGACACCGGCTCACAGACGAACACCGCCAACGTGTCAGCACAAGCCGAGGACGGGTCCACCGTGACCGGTACCTCCCAGGCCACCGCGACGTACACGCCCGCGTTCGTGCCCGCACCCTCCATCAGCATCACGAAGACGGTCCGTGACGACAGCGGCAACCAGGTGCCCACCGCCACCTTGCAGACCGGCGAGGCCCCGCATTGGACGGTCACGGTCACTAACACCGGGAACACCGGCCTAGTGGATGTGAAGGTGACGGACACCATCGCTACCGGCTGCGACGCGACCGTCGCGGAGCTGGCAGCGGGCGGGTCCACGACCGTCGACTGCGACAGCCCGACCTCGGTTAACCCGGTGACGAACCACGCATCCGTTACCGGTCACGCGCCGGACGGCAGCACCGTCAGCGCCGAGTACGCGGCGACCGCCTCGTTCATCCCCGCTACGCATCCGGCCATCGCTGTGACAAAGCAGGCGAAGGACAGCACGGGGGCATGGGTCGAGGACGCGACTCTGAAGGCGGGGACGAAACCCGAATGGCGGGTAATCGTCACCAACACCGGCGACACCGCACTCA
>Ga0153994_1000061_pt1 | contig 69096 bp, 62 predicted proteins | sample TSNC078MetaG_FD_104735 | JGI IMG/M metagenome (GOLD analysis project Ga0153994, IMG submission 104735) | Attine ant fungus gardens microbial communities from North Carolina, USA - TSNC078 MetaG | ecosystem: Host-associated > Fungi > Mycelium > Unclassified | place: USA: North Carolina, Lumber...
ATGATGCGCCTGTCGAACATGCGCATCCCAAGATCGGGCGAGAGGCGAACCCATGAGTGAACTGAGTCGTGACAACGACGCGGCCCGGTACGATCTGGGGCTGCTGTTCACCGACGGCCTCCCCGAGATGGACGACGCCAACGGCTATCGCGGTGCTGTCGCCGCCCGCGCTGCCGGCATCTCCTACCGTCAGCTCGACTACTGGGCGCGCACGGGACTGGTCGAGCCGACCGTCCGCGGTGCCGCGGGATCGGGATCGCAGCGCCTCTACGGCTTCCGCGACATCCTCGTCCTCAAGCTCGTCAAGCGCCTTCTCGACACCGGCATCTCGCTGCAGCAGATCCGCACGGCGGTCAACCAGCTCCGCGAGTCCGGGGTCAACGACCTCGCCCAGACCACGCTGATGAGCGACGGCGCGAGCGTCTACCTCTGCACCTCCAACGACGAGGTCATCGACCTCGTCAGCCGCGGCCAGGGCGTCTTCGGCATCGCCGTCGGCAAGGTCCTCCGCGAGGTCGAGTCGAGCCTCGTCGAGCTCGACACCCAGACCGACGCCATGGACGAGCTCGCCGCTCGTCGCGCCACCAAGGCCTCCTGAGCCGCTCTCAGCTCCGCCGCGCTCTCCGTCTGAACGGAGTCTTCGTGCGCCACGCCGTCGCGAACTCCGTTCGGACGGAACTCTCGCGTACTCCCGGTCGTTTCTCCGTCCTGACGGAGAAACGCAGCCGCTCGCACTTCTCCGCTCGGACGGAGAAGGTGGGCGCATCACGCGCGTTCTCCGTCTGAACGGAGTTCTCGGCGGCGCGTCGCCCGAACGTTCCTGCTGACCGGTCGAGGCAGAACGGCTGTTACGGTGCGACCGCGTACTCGCCGATGCGGGCGGTGCGCAGCACGCGCTCCAGCAGCATGTCGAAGTTGTGCGCCATCTCCTGCGCGCTCTCGCCAGGCCAGACGTGCAGCGGCTTCGCCGCGCCCTGCGCCTGCTGCAGCGATGTGCGCTCCGGAAGCTGGGGGGAGAGCACGAGCGGCCCGAACATGTCGCGCAGCTCCTTGATGCGGAACTGGTGCTCCAGCGACTGCACGCGGGCACGGTTGACGATGATGCCGAGCGGCTGGAGGCGGGGGGAGAGCCCGCGCCGGATCTCCTCGATCGCGCGCAGCGCGCGGTCGGCGGCAGCCACGGAGAACAGTCCGGGCTCCGTGACGACGGCGACGCGGTCGCTCGCCGCCCACGCTGTGCGGGTCAGAGCGTTGAGCGACGGAGCGCAGTCGATCAGCACCAGCTCGTAGTCGTGCTCGACGTTCGCCAGCGCCTCTTCGAGCTTCCAGATGTCGCGGATGCTCGGGTGCGGTCCGTCGAAGTTGATGGCGGACGGGCTGCCGATCATCACGTCGATCTTGCCCGTGCGGCCCTTGGTCCAGCCGGAGGGGGCGATGGCCGCGCGGACGATCTTCTCCTTCGGAGAGGCGAGCACATCGGCCACGTTGAGGTGGCCTGCCACCTGGATGTCCATGCCCGTGGACACGTCCGATTGCGGGTCGAGATCGACCACGAGCGTTCGGAGCCCCTTGGCGAACGCCGCGGAGGCCAGTCCAAGCGTCACTGTGGTCTTGCCGACACCGCCCTTGAGGGAACTAACGCTGAGTACGTGCACAAGAAGCCACGTTACCTTCACTAGTCTTAGAGAACCTAACCGTTTGCTGTGTGGCGTCGCCCCCTGCTCGAAAGGTCCCCATGTTCCGTAAGATCCTCGTTGCCAATCGCGGTGAAATCGCCATCCGGGCCTTCCGGGCCGCTTACGAGCTCGGCGCTCAAACCGTGGCGGTGTTCCCGTATGAGGACCGCAATTCCATGCACCGCCTCAAGGCGGATGAGGCGTACCAGATCGGCGAGCCCGGCCACCCGGTGCGCGCGTACCTCGACGTCGCGGAGATCATCCGCGTCGCCAAGGAGTGCGGCGCCGACGCGATCTACCCCGGCTATGGCTTCCTCTCCGAGAACCCGGAGCTGGCAGAGGCCGCCCGCGAGGCCGGCATCACGTTCATCGGCCCGCCGTCGCGCGTGCTGGAGATGGCGGGCAACAAGGTCACCGCCAAGGAGCACGCCATCGCTGCCGGCGTGCCCGTGCTCAAGTCGACCCCGCCGTCGAAGGACATCGACCTCCTCATCTCGCAGGCCGACGAGATCGGCTTCCCGATCTTCGCCAAGGCCGTCGCGGGCGGCGGCGGACGAGGGATGCGCCGCGTCGACACCAAGGACGAACTCCGCGGTGCCCTCGAAGAGGCGATGCGCGAGGCGGACAGCGCCTTCGGCGACCCGACCATGTTCTTGGAGCAGGCCGTTCTGCGCCCGCGCCACATCGAGGTGCAGATCCTCGCAGACTCGCACGGCGCCACGATGCACCTGTTCGAGCGCGACTGCTCCGTGCAGCGCCGCCACCAGAAAGTCATCGAGATCGCCCCGGCCCCGAACCTCGACGATGAGACCCGCCAGGCGCTCTACGCCGACGCGATCGCGTTCGCCAAGTCGATCGGCTACGAGAACGCGGGAACCGTCGAGTTCCTGCTCGACACGGCGGGGGAGCGCGCGGGCGAGCACGTCTTCATCGAGATGAACCCGCGCATCCAGGTGGAGCACACGGTCACCGAGGAGATCACCGACGTCGACCTGGTGCAGTCGCAGATGCGCATCGCCGCAGGGGAGTCGCTCGCCGACCTCGGCCTCAGCCAGGAGACCGTGCACATCCGCGGGGCGGCCCTGCAGTGCCGCATCACCACGGAGGACCCGACGGCCGGCTTCCGGCCGGACACCGGCAAGATCACCACGTACCGCTCGCCGGGCGGCGGCGGCATCCGCCTCGACGGCGGCACGATCAACCCCGGCGCACAGATCAGCCCGCACTTCGACTCGATGCTCGCCAAGATGACCTGCCGCGGCCGCGACTTCGCCGCAGCGGTGAGCCGCGCACGCCGCGGTCTGGCCGAGTTCCGCATCCGCGGCGTCTCCACGAACATCCCGTTCCTGCAGGCCGTCCTGGACGACCCTGACTTCATCGCTGGCAACGTCAGCACCTCGTTCATCGAGGAGCGCCCTGAGCTGTTCAAGGGCCGCGCGTCCAAGGACCGCGGCACCAAGGTGCTCAACTGGCTCGCCGACGTCACGGTCAACCAGCCGAACGGCGCCCGTCCGGAGACGCACGCGCCCGTCGACAAACTGCCGAAGATCGACCTGTCCGCTCCGGCGCCGTCCGGCTCGCGGCAGAAGCTGCTCGAGCTCGGCCCCGCCGGGTTCGCGAAAGCGCTGCGTGCGCAGACCGCCCTCGCCGTGACGGAGACGACGTTCCGGGATGCGCACCAGTCGCTGCTCGCGACCCGCGTCCGCACCCGCGACCTGCTCGCCGTCGCCCCGTACGTCGCCAGAATGACGCCGGAGCTGCTCTCCGTCGAGGCCTGGGGTGGAGCGACATACGACGTCGCGCTGCGCTTCCTCGGCGAAGACCCGTGGGAGCGCCTGGCCGCACTCCGCGACGCGCTGCCGAACGTCAACATCCAGATGCTGCTTCGCGGTCGCAACACGGTCGGGTACACCCCGTATCCCACCCAGGTGACAGATGCGTTCGTCCGGGAGGCCGCTGCCACCGGTGTCGACATCTTCCGCATCTTCGACGCCCTCAACGACGTCTCCCAGATGCGCCCGGCCATCGAGTCGGTGCTGGCGACGGGAACCGCCGTGGCCGAGGTCGCCGTCTGCTACACCGGCGACCTGCTCGACCCTGCGGAAGACCTGTACACGCTCGACTACTACCTGCGTCTGGCCGAGCAGATCGTGGAGTCCGGCGCGCACATCCTCGCCATCAAGGACATGGCCGGCCTGCTGCGCCCGTCCGCCGCTGAGAAGCTCGTCTCCGCGTTCCGCGAGCGCTTCGATCTGCCGGTGCACGTGCACACGCACGACACGCCAGGCGGCCAGCTCGCCACCCTGCTCGCGGCCAGCCGCGCGGGAGCGGACGCGGTCGACGTCGCCAGCGCGCCGATGTCCGGCACCACCAGCCAGCCGAGCGCATCCGCTCTGGTCGCCGCGCTCGCGCACACCGAACGCGACACGGGCATCTCGCTCGCGTCCGTGAACGCGCTCGAGCCGTACTGGGAGGCCGTCCGCCAGGTCTACCGTCCGTTCGAGTCCGGTCTGCCGGGCCCGACAGGTCGCGTCTACAAGCACGAGATCCCCGGCGGTCAGCTCTCCAACCTGCGCCAGCAGGCCAAGGCGCTCGGCCTCGCCGAGGACTTCGAGCTCGTCGAGGACATGTACGCGGCCGCCAACCAGATCCTCGGGCGCATCCCCAAGGTGACGCCGTCGTCGAAGGTCGTCGGCGACCTCGCGCTGCACCTCGCGGCCGTCCACGCCGACCCGGCCGACTTCGCCGAGAACCCGCAGAACTACGACATCCCGGACTCCGTGGTCGGCTTCATGGCCGGGGAGCTCGGCGAGCTGCCTGGCGGCTGGCCTGAGCCGTTCCGCACCAAGGTGCTCGCGGGCAAGACCGTCAAGATCGGGGTCGAGGATCTCTCCCCGGCAGACGCGAAAGCCCTCGAAGGCTCCAGCCAGGAGCGCCGCTCGACGCTCAACCGCCTGCTGTTCCCTGCTCCGACGCGCATCTACGAGCAGATGCGCGAGCTGTTCGGCGATCTGTCCGTCGTCGACTCGCTCGACTACCTCTACGGCCTCAAGCAGGGCAACGAGCACGTCATCGAGATCGACAAGGGCGTTCGCCTCTACATCGGCCTCGAAGCCATCGGCGAAGCGGACGACAAGGGGATGCGCACGGTCATGACCACGCTCAACGGCCAGCTCCGGCCGGTGTTCGTGCGCGACCGCGGCATCGTCGTGGAGGCGAAGGCGGCCGAGAAGGCGGACACGGCGAAGCCCGGCCAGGTCGCGGCTCCGTTCTCCGGTGTCGTCACGCTGCAGGTCGCCGTCGGCGACACGGTGGCGGCCGGCCAGTCGGTCGCATCCATCGAGGCCATGAAGATGGAGGCGGCGATCACCGCCCCCATCGCCGGCACGATCGAGCGGCTCGCCATCCCGAAGACCCAGCAGGTCGACGCCGGCGACCTCCTCGTCGTCGTCGCCCCCGCCTGACCACCCCCCCCACATAATCGAGTCCGAACTTATTCACGTCCGCGCCCGGCGTGGCGCGTGAATAAGTTCGGACTCGTTTGCTGCGTGCGACGGCCAGCTAAACTGTGTCCGTCGCTCGCTGCGACAGAAAGAGATGTGATCCGTGCCAGACAACCTCAAGCCCGAGCGCCCAGAACCGGGTTCGCTCGTGTCGCCTGACGACGATCTGACCATCGCGGTTCCAGAGAACCTCAGCATCGCCGTCGACCTGCCGCCCGCCCCTGCACCCGAGGTGCCGGAGGACGAAGCGGCCGTCGCGATCGACGAGGTCCCCGTCAATCCCGGGTTCGTCGCGTCTCCCGCCGAGCCGACGACCATGTCCGTCGCCATCGTCGCCTCCCGGCTCGCCACCGGACCGACCGGTACGATCCCAGCCGCCGAAGGGCAGGGCGACGCCGCGCGCGAGGCCCACGAACTCCCTGCGGCCGACCCGTTCTCGCAGTCCCGTCGCGGACGCCTGCGCGGCGAGCACTCGCAGCAGCCGGAGCCGGCGGCGATGCTCACCGCCGATCGCCTCCTCGAGGTCAACCGCAACACCCGGCCTGGTCCGGAGGGCGGCTGGCAGCGCTTCGTCTACAACGTCACCTTCCGCATGGTGAACCTCGGCGACTCCGCCAAGGCGCGCGCCCGCAAGGAGCTCGACCACCGCATCCAGAAGCAGTTCGAGGGCGGAACGCGCTTCGTTCCCGTGCTCACCCGCAAGGGCGGCGTGGGAAAGACCACCGTCACCACCCTGCTCGGGATGGCGCTGGCCGACGCCCGCGAGGACCGCATCATCGCGATCGACGCGAATCCCGACCGCGGCACCCTGTCGGAGCGCGTGCCGAAGCAGACCCGTGCGACCGTGCGGGATGTGGTCCACAAGGCCGCGACCATCGGCGGCTTCACCGACTTCTCGGCCCTCGTCTCGCGCGACGAGACCCGGCTCGACATCCTCGCCTCCGACACCGACCCTCTGCTCTCCGAGGCGTTCGACGAGAACGACTACAACGTCGTCGCCGACCTGTCAGCGCGGTTCTACTCGATCGTGCTCACCGACTGCGGCACCGGCATCGTCCACTCGGTGATGCGCGCCACGCTGCAGCGTGCCGACTCGGTCGTCATCGTCTCCGGCGGGAGCGTCGACGAGGCGCGCCTGGCGTCCGAGACGCTGACCTGGCTGGAGGCCAACGGCTACGGCGACCTGGTGCGGAACGCGGTCGTCGCCCTCAACACGGCCACCCAGGGCACCAACCTGGTGAAGCTCGAGGAGATCGAATCGCACTTCCTGTCGCGCGTGCGCGACGTCGTGCGCATCCCGTACGACCCGCAGCTCGCCGCAGGCTCCGTCGTGTCGTACAAAGACCTGAAGCCCCTGACCAAGCAGTCGGCGCGCACTCTGGCCGCCCTGGTGGTCGAGGGCCTGCCCACCTCACGCGGCTGAGCCGCGCATCCCGTTCCCTCGTGCCTAGGAGACAGCTGTGACCGAACGTCAGATCCGCCTGTTCGGCGACCCCGTCCTCAAGACCGTGTCCGAGCCGATCGGCGACATCGACGACGGCGTGCGCGGACTGGTGGAGGACCTGGTGGACAGCGTGCTGCCGCCCGGCCGCGCAGGCGTCGCCGCACCGCAGATCGGCGTCAACCTGCGCGCGTTCAGCTACAACGTCGACGGCGAGGTCGGCTACGTCATCAACCCGGTGCTCGTCGAGGTCTCCGGCGAGCCGGAGCTGGTGGATGAGGGCTGTCTGTCCGTACCTGGGCTCTGGTTCAAGACCGCTCGCTACCCGTTCGCGACCGTGCGCGGCATCGACCTCGACGGTAATGAGATCGAGGTGTCAGGCACCGGAGTGATGGCGCAGGCGCTGCAGCACGAGACCGACCATCTCGACGGCAAGCTCTACCTCGACCGGCTCGACAAGGACAACAGGCGCGAGGCGATGAAGCAGGTCCGCGAGTCCGACTGGTTCTAGGACTCTCGACAGATCCAGGGGCTCTCGACTCGTTCCAGGCTCTCGCCGCCGGTCGTCCGGCACCTAGACTGGCGTCATGCGTATCGCGGTCACCGGTGGATCAGGAAAACTCGGGCGCACCGTCGTCCGCGAGCTGAGGGCGGCGGGCAACACCGTCGTCAATCTGGACGCGACGGGGGAGCGAGGTCCAGGGTTCGTCCGGGTCGACCTCACCGACTACGGGCAGACGATCGACGCCATCCTCGGCGTCAACGACCAGCACGAAGGCTTCGACGCGATCGTGCACCTGGCCGCGATCCCTGCCCCAGGAATCCTGAGCGACGTCGCCACCTTCCACAACAACATCCGGGTCACGTACAACGTGTTCCAGGCGGCGCGCAGGGCGGGCATCCGGAACATCGTCTACGCGTCGAGCGAGACCGTGCTCGGCCTGCCGTTCGACGTGCCGCCGCCGTACATCCCGGTGGATGAGGACTACCCGGCCCGTCCGGAGAGCACGTACTCCCTGGTCAAGCACCTCGAAGAGCAGCTCGCGATCGAGCTGGTGCGCTGGGACCCGGCGCTCAAGATCGTCGCCCTGCGGTTCTCGAACGTGATGAACCCGGAGGACTACGCCGCATTCCCCGGCTTCGACGAGGATGCGCTGGCCCGCAAGTGGAACCTCTGGGGCTACATCGACGGCCGCGACGGAGCCCAGGCCATTCTGCGAGCCCTCGAATGGGACACCACCGGGTTCGACCGCTTTATCATCGCCGCCGCCGACACCGTGATGACCCGCCCGAACGACGAACTGGTCGCCGAGGTGTTCCCCGGGGTTCCGCTGAAGGGCGAGCTGGGCGTCAACGACACCCTGCTGTCGATCGCCAAGGCCCGCCAGGTGCTCGGCTACGAGCCGAAGCACTCCTGGCGGGACGAGGTCTGAGAGACGATCACCAGGGCGCTAGTGCGCCAGTGAGATGCCCTGCGTGGCGGGGGCGCCGCTGTAGATGCCCTCGATCACGTCGGCGAAGTCCGTCAGGATCACGTTGCGCTTGATGCTGAGCTTCGGCGTCAGGTGGCCGCTGGCCTCGGTGAGGTCGGTGGAGAGGATCACGAACTTGCGGATGGACTCCGCCCGCGACACCCCGGCGTTGGCCGTCTCGATGGCGCGCTCGATCTCGGCGTAGACGGCCGGGTTGACCGACGCCTCCGCGAGCGTCATGTCCTTGTCCTCGCCGTTGTTGGCGAGCCAGGTCGGCAGCATCTCGGTGTCGAGGGTGACGAGCGCTGCGATGAACGGCTTCTGGTCGCCGACGACGATCACCTGGCTCACCAGCGGGTTCGCGCGCACAGGGTCTTCGAGGGCGGCGGGGGAGACGTTCTTGCCGCCCGCGGTCACGATGATCTCCTTCTTGCGCCCGGTGATGGTCAGGAAACCGTCGTCGTCGAAGGAGCCGAGATCGCCCGTGCGGAACCAGCCGTCGTCGAACGCGGCCTCCGTCGCTTCCGGGTTCTTCCAGTACTCCTTGAAGACGTTGATGCCCTTGACCTCGATCTCGTTGTCGTCGGCGAGACGCAGCGAGACACCGGGGAGCGCGGGGCCGACCGTGCCGATCCGGAACGTGTCAGGACGGTTCACGGTCGCGGGAGCGGTGGTCTCGGTGAGGCCGTAGCCCTCCAGGATCTTGATGCCGAGGCTGTGGAAGAAGTGCCCAAGGTGCGAGCCGAGCGGCGCGGAGCCGGAGACCGCGTACTTCACCCGCCCGCCCATCGCTGCGCGCAGCTTGCTGTAGACGAGGCGGTCGAAGATCGCGAAGCGGACGCGCAGGCCGAACGGCACGCTCCCCGCCTCGACGGCCTTCGAGTGCTCCACGGCCACGGCGGCCGCCTTGCGGAAGATCTTGCCTCGGCCGCCGGACTCTGCCTTCTGCTCCGCCGAGTTATAGACCTTCTCGAACACGCGGGGAACCGCGAGGAGGAACGTCGGCTTGAAACTGGCGAGCGCGGGCAGGAGCTGCTTGGTGTCTGCCTGGTGGCCCACCTTCACGCCGGCCGTCACGCAGAGCACGGCGATGAAGCGCGCGAAGACGTGCGCCGTGGTGATGAACAGCAGAGTGGATGCGCCACCCGGCTGCATCACGACCTCTTTCAGCGCCTCTGCCGAGTTGCGCGAGAGCTCGACGAAGTTCGCGTGCGTGAGAACGCATCCCTTGGGCTTCCCTGTGGAGCCGGAGGTGTAGATCAGCGTGCCGATGTCCTCGCCGCGCGCCAGGTTCCTTCGGCGCTCGATCTCACCGTCCGGGATGCCCGTGCCGGACGCGGCGAGCTTGTCCAGGTCGCCGAGGTGGAGCTGCCAGACGTTCTGGATGAGCGGGAGGTCGGGGTGCACCTCGTCGAACCGCGAGAACATCTCCGCGTTCTCCAGGATGACCGCGATCGCGCCGGAGTCGCTCATGTTCCACTGCACCTGGGCGGGGGAGGACGTCTCGTAGATCGGCACCAGCACGGCGCCGGCGAACCAGGCGGCGAAGTCGATCAGCGACCACTCGTAGCGGGTCTTGCACATCAGGCCGATCTTGTCGCCCGGCTGGATGCCGGCCTGCACGAATCCCTTGGAGAGGGCGACGACCTGGCGCAGGAACTCCGCGGCGGTCACGTCCTTCCAGGCGTCGCCGTCCGGGATGCTGAACAGGGGCGCATCCGGAGTGGCGGCGACGCGGTCGACCAGCAGGTCGGTCGCGTTCGCCTCAGGGTCGGCGGGAACGATGGCGGGTGAATCGAACTGTTTCACGGTAACTCCCTCGGTACCGGGGCGGGCGTCAGACGGGCCAGATGGCTTCAGCCACACTGGGTAACTACACTCTAGATGGTGCGGATGTGAGTCTTCTGGCGCTCGCCGACTCCCGCGCCATACCCGCAACTCAAGGAAAGGCTGTGTCTGTGCACGCGATCGGGATCGACATCGGCGGAACGAAGATCGCAGGCGCAGTGGTCGACGAGCTCGGCACCATCGTCCGCGAGGACAGGGTGCCCACCGACGCAGCCCAGCCGCACGAGATCGAGAACGCCGTCGTCGAGATGATCGAGCGGCTCTCCGACGGAGACGAGGAGATCGCCGGCGCCGGTGTCGCCGCCGCCGGATTCATCGACGCCGCGCAGTCGACGGTCTACTACGCCCCCAACATCAACTGGCGCAACGAGCCGTTCCGGGAGAAGCTCGAGAAGCGCCTCGACCTGCCGATCCTGATCGAGAACGACGCGAACGCCGCGGGCTGGGCGGAGTTCCGCTACGGCGCTGGCCGCCTGGTCAGCGACATGGTCATCCTCACCATCGGCACGGGCGTCGGGGGCGCGATCGTCAGCGGCGACCGCCTGTTCCGCGGCGGCTTCGGCGCAGGCGCCGAGGTCGGCCACATGCGCGTCGTGCCAGGCGGCCTGCCGTGCGGCTGCGGCGCCCACGGCTGCATCGAGCAGTACGGTTCCGGTCGCGCCCTGCAGCGCATGGCGAACGAGCTGGCGGATGCGGGCGGCATCGGGCAGACGCTCGCCGACGTCCGGTCGCGCAACGGCTCTCTGAGCGGTACGGACATCAGCGAACTCATCATGGCGGGCGACCCTGGCGCTCTCGCGGCGCTGCGTCAGCTCGGCGACTGGCTCGGTCAGGCCTGCGCGAGCCTCGGCGCCGTGCTCGACCCCCAGTTGTTCGTGTTCGGCGGCGGCGTCGCCCAGGCCGGCGAGCTGCTGCTCGAGCCGATCAGGCTCGCCTACCTGGAGAACCTGCCTGCCCGCGGCTTCCACCCGGAGCCGGAGTTCCGCATCGCGGAGCTGGTGAACGACGCCGGCGTCGTCGGCGCCGCCGACCTCGCGCGGTTGCACGCCACCGCGCGTTAGGCTGAGCCGGTGTTCTACTGGCTGATGAAGCACCTGATCGCGGGCCCCCTGCTGAAGGGGATCTTCCGTCCGTGGGTCGTGGGGCTCGAGAACGTCCCGGCGAACGGCGCCGTGATCCTCGCCAGCAACCACCTGTCGTTCATCGACTCGATCTTCCTGCCGCTCGTCGTCGACAGGCACGTGTCGTTCCTCGCCAAGAGCGACTACTTCACCCGCACAGGCTTCAAAGGCTGGGCGACCAAGTCGTTCATGATGGCGACCGGCCAGATCCCGATCGACCGCTCGGGCGGCAAGGCGTCGGAGGACTCCCTCAACACCGGTCTCGCTGTTCTCTCTCGCGGTGAGATCCTCGGCATCTACCCGGAGGGGACGCGCAGCCCGGACGGCAAGCTGTACCGCGGCCGCACCGGCGTCGCCAGGATGATCCTGGAGGGCGAAGTGCCCGTCGTCCCCGTCGCGATGGTCGACACGGAGAAGATCATGCCGATCGGAACGCGCCTGCCGAAGATCGGCCGCATCGGGATCGTGATCGGCGAGCCGATCGACTTCTCCCGCTTCGAGGGCATGGAGGGCGACCGCTTCATCCTCCGCTCCGTCACGGACGAGATCATGTACCGGCTGCACGCGCTCAGCGAGCAGGAGTACGTGGACGTCTACGCCAGTAGCGTGAAGGAAAAGCGCGCGTCCCTTTCACGGTAGGCTCAAGTACCCGGCGCCGACCCGTGCGCCGAAAACACCCATCGGCGTGCCGATTTCGTGGCACGCCCTGAACTGAGCGGAAGACCAGTGCTAGACACCTCCGATCCCGTCGTTTTGGCTGACGAGTCTGTGATCGAGGGCCTGGACTATTGGCGCACGCTCGAGATCAAGCAGCAGCCCACCTGGCCCGATCAGGATGCGGCCGCAGCGGCGTCCGCGGAGATCGCCACGCTGCCGCCGCTGGTCTTCGCCGGTGAGGTGGACCAGCTCCGCGACCGTCTGGGCCGCGCCGCTGACGGCAAGGCCTTCCTGCTGCAGGGAGGCGACTGCGCCGAGACGTTCGCCGGGGCGACCGCCGACCAGATCCGCAACAGGGTGAAGACCGTGCTGCAGATGGCCGTCGTGCTCACCTACGGCGCATCCATGCCTGTCATCAAGATGGGGCGCATGGCCGGGCAGTTCGCCAAGCCGCGCTCCAGCGACACGGAGACGCGGGGCGGCGTCACGCTGCCTGCGTACCGCGGCGACATCGTGAACGGCTACGACTTCACGCCGGAGTCGCGCCAGGCCGACCCGCGCAGGCTGGTCAAGGGCTACCACACCGCCGCATCCACGCTGAACCTCATCCGGGCGTTCACGCAGGGTGGTTTCGCCGACCTGCGCCAGGTGCACAGCTGGAACAGAGGCTTTGCCGCCAACCCGGCCAACCAGCGCTACGAGGGCCTGGCCAAGGAGATCGACCGCGCGATCAAGTTCATGGAGGCGGCGGGAGCCGACTTCGACGAGCTCAAGCGCGTGGAGTTCTACTCCAGCCACGAGGGTCTGCTGATGGACTACGAGCGTCCGATGACGCGCATCGACTCGCGCACGGGCACCCCGTACAACACGTCGGCGCACTTCATCTGGATCGGGGAGCGCACGCGCGACCTCGATGGGGCGCACGTCGACTTCCTGTCCAGGGTGCGCAACCCGATCGGCGTCAAGCTCGGCCCGTCGACCACGCCGGAGACGATGCTCGAGCTGATCGAGAAGCTCGACCCGAACCGCGAGCCCGGGCGCCTGACGTTCATCACGCGCATGGGCGCAGGCAAGATCCGGGATGCGCTTCCCCCGCTGCTCGAGGCCATCAAAGCGTCGGACGCGAAGCCGCTCTGGGTCACCGATCCGATGCACGGCAACGGCCTCACGACGCCGAACGGCTACAAGACGCGCCGCTTCGACGACGTGGTGGACGAGGTCAAGGGCTTCTTCGAGGCGCACCGCGCCGCGGGAACGCACCCGGGCGGCATCCACGTGGAGCTGACGGGCGACGACGTGACCGAGTGCCTCGGCGGCTCGGAGCACATCGACGAGGAGACGCTGGCGACCCGCTACGAGTCGCTGTGCGACCCGCGCCTCAACCACATGCAGTCGCTGGAGCTCGCGTTCCTCGTCGCCGAGGAGCTCGCCGCCCGCTAGCCCGCCCTCTCCGGCCCCGGCTCCCAAACAATCGAGTCCGGACTTGTTCACACCACGACACGGCGTGTCGCGTGAACAAGTCCGGACTCGATTGTTTTGCGGGGGGAGAGGGGGGAGGAACGGAGCGGAGGGGGTCAGCCGAAGATGGGCTTGAAGGTGACCTTGACGGTGGAGCCTTTTTTGGCGTCGGTGCCGGCGGCGGGGTTGGTGCTCGCGACGATGGCGACGCCGGGCAGGATGTCCGCCGTCTTGTCGTAGTCGAGCTGGAACCCGGCGTCCTGGAGGGCCTTCTTGGCGTCGATCCAGGTCTTGCCTGCGACGTCGGGCACGGGGATGGGCTCCGGGCCCTTCGAGGTCTCCAGCAGCAGGGTGTCGTTGGGCTTCACCGGCCCGTCGCTCTGTGCCTGCGCCTGGATCACGTCGCCCTCCGGCACCGTGTCGCTGTAGCTCTGCGGACCTTGCTCGGCGAACAGACCGACGTCTTTGAGGGTCGCCGTCGCGTCGGCGACCGACTTGCCTGCGACGCTCGGGATGGCGCCGACCGACACCACCAGGCTCACCTTCGCGCCCTCGAAGTACTTACCGCCGCCGGAGAGGTCCGTGCCTTCGGCCGTCGCTGCCGAGATGACCGTGTCCTTGGGGATCTTGGCGTCGAACTGCTGGGCGACCGGTCCGAGCTGTGCGCCGACCCCGGTGATCAGGGATGTGGCCTTCTCGAGCGTCTGCCCCGCGAGCGCTGGGACGTCGACCGGCTTCGGCCCCTGCGACACCTTGATGGTGACGATGCTTCCTCGGTTCGCGGACGCGCCGGGCTCTGGATCCGTGTTGGAGACGAGTCCGGTGCCGATCGTGGTGCTGTACTCCTGGCCGAGCTTGGTCTCGAAGCCGAGCGCCTTCAGCTGGGCGGCTGCCGCATCCGGAGTCTTGCTCGCCACATTGGGGATCTGCACCAGCGAGCCAGGACCGGAGCCGAAGTACCAGCCCGTGCCACCGGCGACGCCGGCGAGCAGGATGACGAGCGCGAACAGCCACCAGCCCTTGCCGCGCCTGCGCTTGGCCGTGGCGGTGAGGGTGTCGATGGTGCTCGGCGTGGTGGAGGCGACCTGCTGCCGGATGGCCGGGTTGATGATCTGCGTGTCGCCGTCGTCGATGCCGGGGCCGAAGGCCGGCGGCATGACCATCGTCGGCTGGAAGGCAGAGGTCTCGCCCCTGATCGCCTTCTCGGCCTCGACCAGGCGGTCGAGCATCTCCCTCGCGTCCTTCGGACGCTGGTCGGGGTCTTTGGCCGTCGCCCAGAGCACGAGGTCGTCGAGCTCGGCAGGCACGGAGGGGTTCTTGCTGCTCGGCGACGGCACGGAATCGTTGGCGTGCTGGTACGCGATCTGCATCGGCTGCTCGCCCTTGAACGGCTGCTCGCCGGTGAGCATCTCGAACATCATGATGCCGAGCGCGTAGATGTCGCTGCGCGCATCCGCCACCCCTCGGGTGACGAGTTCGGGGGAGAGGTACGCGATGGTGCCGAGGAGCGCCTGGCCGGTCGCCGTGTTGGCGCTTGCAGCACGTGCAAGACCGAAGTCGCCGATCTTGATGCGGCCGTCGTCGGCCAGCAGCACGTTCTCCGGCTTGAGGTCGCGGTGCACGATCCCGGCCTTGTGTGCGGCGGCCAGGCCGGAGAGCACCGCCTCCATGATGTCGATGGTCTGCTCCGGGGTGAGCTTGCCGTAGTCCTTGAGCAGATCGCGCAGTGTGATGCCGGGCAGATACTCCATCACCAGGTACGCCATGTCGGAGTCCTGGCCCTGGTCGAAGACGTTGACGACGTTCGGATGCGCGAGCCTGGCGGCGGAGCGCGCTTCCTGCACGAAGCGGCTCTTGAATGTGCTGTCGTCGGCGAGGTGGCCGTGCATGATCTTGATCGCGACCCTGCGCTCGAGGCGCAGATCGGTGGCGAGGTACACGGTGGCCATGCCGCCTCTGGCGATCCGCGAGCGCACCTGATAGCGGCCGTCGATAAGACGGCCGATCATGGGATCGGTCTGGCTCGTGGTCACGAGTCGAGTTTAGGGAAAGGGGTCTGCGCGAAGCCTGCAAAACACCGTGAACGGCCGGGCCGTGATCGCGTTGTGACCATCCGGGGCCCGATCACCCGAGTTGGGCGAGCCAGGCCCGCGCCGACGCCTCCCATTTCGCGTACGCGTCCGGGTACGCGGAGATCTGCACGGCCTGTGCTGCCTGGGTGACGCTCATCGAGGTCCAGCCGGGGATGTCGAGCAGTCCGCGGGTGCGACCGGGGTTCGGATTGTTCTTCCCGCCGTAGAACGCCATCGCCGCGAAGTGCGGGTCGAGGATCTGGGCCGGGGTTCCCCATCCGGTGCTCTGGCGCTGCTGGAACAGGCCGAGCGAGTCGCGGTCGCCGTAGCGCACGTTGCGCATCCCGGATTCCTGGGCTGCCGCGGCGAGGGCGATCACGATGCCCTGGTCGCTGACGCCCTCCTGGCGTCCGACCTGCACGATGACGGCTGCGTTCGCGCGCATCTCGTCTGTGAGCGCGACGACGGCCCCGGTGGCTGGCGCGGGGATGGGGGCCGGCGCAACGGGGGCGGGAGCCGGTGCTGGCGCCGGTGCCGGTGCGGCGGCGTGCGGGGTGTTCACAGCGGCCGTCGCCATCCCAGGGATGGTCACGAGCTGGCCGGGGAAGATCAGGCTGGAGCTGCTGAGCCCGTTGGCGCTCAGGACGGCGCTGGTCGCGACGCCGAACCGCGCGGCGATGCCGCTGATCGTGTCGCCGGAGGCCACCTTGTACTTGCTCGCCGCCGGAACGGGGGACGGGGCGGTGACGGGTGTGGCGACGGTGCCTCCGCCGAGGGCGAGCACCTGGCCGGGGAAGATGAGGCTCTTCCAGCTGAGTCCGTTGAGGGCGAGCACGCTCGCCGTGGACAGGCCGAAGCGTCCGGCGATGCCGGAGACCGTGTCGCCATTCTGCACGCGGTAGCTCGCCGGCGCGGCAGCGACCGCGGTGGCGCCGGTGGATGCGGTCTGTGCGCCGCCGATGGTGCTCACGGTGGAGCCCGTGTCGCCCTGCTTCTGCGGTGCCTTCTCCTTGGAGCGCTCCGTCTCACCGCTGGGAGCTGCTGCGTGGGCGGGGGTCACGAGTCCGAGGGTGACGGCGACGGAACTGGCGATGGCGATCGGCACGGTTCCGAAGAGCCCGCGCGTCGTCCTGCGCTGCGTGCGCGTCGGAGTGTCCGTTGCTGAGTTGGTCTCACTGTCGATCATCGACATAGAACTCCCACCTTCGTGCCGTGTTGCGAGTCTCCACGCTGACACACAATGAATAAGGAGTCAATTAGTGTGACTGATGTGATTTGAGTTTACATGATCGTAACAATCGGATGCGCTCACGCCGAGGCCAAGGCCGTGGCACTCTTGAGGGGTGACTGAGCAAGCCCCAGCCCGCGAGTGGCTGACCATCCCCGACCTCGTCGACTCTCTCGGACTCGGTGTCAGCCGGGTCCGCCGCCTGATCGACGACCGCCACCTGGCGGCCAAGCGCATCGACGGCGTCCTCAAAGTCCCGTCCGACTTCCTCAAAGACGGCCAGCCGCTCGGCGAGCTCCGCGGCACGCTGATCGTCCTCGGCGACGCGGGGTTCGACGATGAGGAGGCCGTCGACTGGCTCATCCAGGAGGACGAGGTGCTCGGCACCGCGCCCATCGACGCGCTGCGCGCCGGACGCAAGGCCGAGGTTCGCAGGGTGGCCCAGGCGCTCGCCTGACCGCCTCCGCGGCACGGCTCGGACGCGGACCCCGCGCCGTGGCTCAGTAGTTCCTGCGGGTGACCGTCACGGCAAGCTCGCGCAGCTGCGCCTTGGCCTGGGGGCCGAGCGGGGCGGCGTCGAGCGCCTCGATCGCTCGCGCCACGTTGGCGGCGATCAGCTTCTCGACCCGGTCGACGGCTCCTGAGGCGCGGATCGTCATCTGCATCGTCTCGATCTGCTGCGCGGTGAGCGCCGGGTCTCCGAGCAGTTCGTCGAGCGTGGAGCGCGCTCCGCTCGGGATCGCCTCCCTGGTCAGAGCGATCAGCACCGTGCGCTTGCCCTCTCGGAGGTCGTCGCCGCTCGGCTTGCCCGTGACGGAGGCGTCTCCGAAGACCCCGAGCAGGTCGTCGCGCAGCTGGTACGCGATGCCGAGGGGGAGTCCGAAGCCGCGCAGTGCATCGAGCTGGCCCAGCGTGGCCCCCGCCAGGCTCGCGCCGATCAGGAGCGGCGCCTCGATGCTGTACTTGGCCGATTTGTAGACGATCACCCGCTCCGCGCGTTCGAGCTGGTCGGCGTCCGGCTGGCTGCTCCAGCCGATCTCCTCGAAGATGTCGAGGTACTGCCCGGCCATCACGTCGATGCGCATCCGGTTGAACTCCGCGCGTGCCGCTCGCCTGGCGGACGGGCTGACCACCTCGGTGAGCCCCTCGTCGAACAGCTCGTCGCTGAGAATCAGGAGCAGATCGCCGAGCAGGGTCGCCGCCCCCGTTCCGAACGTCTCGCCAGAGCCCTGCCAGCGGTTCTCCACGTGCAGGGACTCGAACCGCCGATGCGCAGCGGGAGCACCACGTCTGGTGTCCGAGTTGTCGATGATGTCGTCGTGCACCAGCGCTGCCGCGTGGAACACTTCGAGGGCGCTCGCGGCGGACACCACGGCGTCGAGCGGACCGCCAGGGGTGATGGTCTCGAGGTCCTCGTTCCCCGCCGAACGGACGGCTTGCCACCCCCAGAAACAGAACAGTGCGCGGAATCGCTTGCCGCCGCTGAGAAAATCCCGGGAGTACGCCGCGATCGGGGAGAGTTCGTCCGCTATGGAGACGAGAATGGATGCGCGTGCATCGAGGAATCCATCGATTCTGGACTGGATGAGGTCGACGAACCGAATGCTTTCTGACACACGCCTAGCCTAGCCATCACGGCGGGACTAGAATCAGGCTCACAACGCCACGAACCCGGGAAAGAGGGGGAAACGGATGCCGCTTTCGGAACATGAGCAGCGCCTCCTCGAAGAGATGGAGCGCAGTCTCTATCAGAACGACGCAGATTTCGTCGCGAAGGTCGGAGGCACGCGCGCTCGACCCGCGTACCGTTCGATCGTGCTCGGCATCCTCATCGCCGTGGTCGGCATCGCCGTCCTCGTCACCGGGGTGTTCGTGCAGCAGCCGCTGGTCGGCATCCTCGGCTTCGTCGTGATGTTCGCCGGTGTCCTCGTGGCCATCGCCCCTGGCAAGCGCATCGCGCCAGACCCGGATGCGACGCCGTCGTCCTCCACCCGTGGCGCCAAGCAGGGCAAGGCAGCCCAGGCCGGCTTCATGAACAAGCTCAACGACCGCTGGGACAAGCGTCAGGACGGGCAGGGCTGACCGCCTCCCTCCACCGGGCTCCACCCCCACCCCTTCTTCGGGCCGATCTTCGGATCGGCCCTTTTTTCATGCCCTTTTGGCACCCGGGTGATCCAAACCCATCCACTTCCCTCCACCGCAGAATTCCCTGATTTTCTGCGGCCTGTTGGCGCCTTATCGGGGCAATATTCCCGAAACTGCTGAAATTGTGGATGGATGTGGAGTAAAGTGGAGCCACACCGCAACCTTGGCCGGAAGAGTGGGGGGAGTCACCGATGTTTCTCGGTACGTACGCCCCCAAGCTCGACGAAAAAGGACGCATCATCCTGCCGGCCAAATTCCGGGATGAGCTCGCGTCCGGCATCGTCCTCACTCGCGGCCAGGAGCACTGCGTCTACGTCTTCAGTCAGCGCGAGTTCGAAGCGCTGCACGAGAAGATCCGCCAGGCGCCGGTGACGAGCAAGCAGGCCCGCGACTACCTCCGCGTCTTCCTCTCCGGAGCGAGCTCGGAGGTTCCGGACAAGCAGCACCGCGTGACGGTGCCGCAGACCCTCCGCTCGTACGCGGGACTCGATCGCGACCTGGTCGTGATCGGCGCGGGAAGCCGCGCGGAGATCTGGGACGCACAGGCATGGGAGACCTACCTGGCCGAGCAGGAAGCAACATTCGCCAACACCACAGAGGAGGTGATTCCGGGACTCTTCTAGCCCCTGACGCCTGACTCCCAGCCATTTATCGCCCTGACGCACTTCCCCGGCGCCAGGTACCGAATGGATGGGGATCAGGATTCAGGAGCCGGTCCTCTCGCATCATGACCGACGATCAGATTCACACCCCGGTACTCCTCGAGCGCTGCATCGAGCTGCTGGCCCCCGCCCTCGACACCCCGGGAGCCGTTTTCGTCGACGCGACCCTCGGCATGGGAGGGCACTCGGCCGGCATCCTCGAGCGCTTCCCCGACGTCACCCTGGTCGGTCTCGACCGCGACCCGGACGCGCTCGCCATCGCGGGGGAGCGTCTGGCCAGGTTCGGCGACCGCGTCCACCTCGTGCACACGGTCTACGACGGCATCCTGGATGCGCTCGACGGCCTCGGCATCGACGAGGTGCACGGCATCCTGTTCGACCTCGGCGTCTCTTCGCTGCAGCTCGACAGGGTGGAGCGCGGATTCTCGTACTCGAAGGACGCCCCGCTCGACATGCGGATGGACGGCACCAGCGAGCTGACCGCCGCCACGATCCTCGCCGAGTACAGCGAGGCGGACCTGCGCCGCATCTTCCGCGAGTACGGCGAGGAGAAGCTCGCCGCCCGCTACGCGCAGAAGATCGTCGCCGCCCGCGAGGTCGAGCCGTTCGTTCGCTCGGCGCAACTCGTGGATGTGATCACCAAGGCCACCCCGGTGGCCGTCCAGCGCCAGGGGCACCCCGCCAAGCGCGTGTTCCAGGCGCTGCGGATCGAGGTCAACCAGGAGCTGTCGGTGCTGGAGCGGGCCATCCCCGCGGCCATCGACGCTCTCGCGATCGGCGGACGCATCGTCGTCGAGGCGTACCAGTCGCTCGAAGACCGGATCGTGAAGCGCGAACTGCAGACACGGTCCACCTCCAGCGCACCGGCCGGACTTCCGGTGGAACTGCCGGAGCACCGGCCGGAACTGAAGCTGCTGATCCGCGGTGCCGAGCTGGCGAATGACGAAGAGAAGGCGGCCAACCCGCGAGCGACGCCTGTTCGCCTGCGTGCGGCCGAACGCGTGAGGAGGGGCTCGTGAGCACCAATCTGGCCGAGAAGCGCCCATCCATCGGGTGGATCGGACGCACAGCACCGCGGCCGGAGGTCGAGGAGCGCCCCAGTCACCTCGAGGTCGTCACCACTCGCTCGCAGCGCAGGGCGCGCCCGCGCACCGTCTACGCGATCATCGCCGTCGGCGTGCTGTTCGGCGTGGTCGTCGCCCAGCTGCTGATGAGCATCGCCGTCTCCCAGGGCGCATACCAGCTCAACTCGCTGCAGGACAAGCAGACCGAGCTGCAGCGGTCGTATCAGGCGGCGTCGGAGGACCTGAACCGGCTCTCTTCCCCGCAGAACCTCGCTGCGAACGCCAACGCGCTCGGGATGGTCACCAACAGCAACCCTGTCTACCTGCGCCTGTCGGACGGCGCGGTGCTCGGCGCTCCCGTCCCGGCCAACGGGGCCGCTGGCACCGTCACGGGTGGACAGGGCAACCTGGTCCCGAACTCCCTGCTCGCCGGAGTTCCGCTCGCAGCGGCGAAGACCCCGGCGGCGAACGCGACGGCGACCCCGCTCACCGGTGCGCCAGCGGGATCGACAGCAGGCTCGAAGGCGGGCGCGACGACAGGCGCTGCTGCCGGGTCGACCGCGACGGGCGCGCAAGCTGAGAATTCCGGCAGCACGAGCGCGCCGGACACGCAGGCGACACCGCCGACCGTACCGTTGGACGGAGCGTTGCCGACCCCGGTGACGCACTGACGCGGGGACGAGTTCCGAACGTGCTTACGAGAAAGATGATGCGGCGCAGGACCGCCATCACGGTCGTCGCTGTCGCGGCGACCGTCGGCATTCTGGGCGCGAAGCTGGTCGACATCCAGGTCGTCAACGCCGCAGAGCTGCAGAAGAAGTCGGTCAACGCCAAGGAGGTCGAGACGACCCTGCTCGGCGCTCGCGGCAGCATCGTCGACGACAGCGGCACCGTCCTCGCCGACACCGTATACAAGTACACCGCCGCCGTCTCCCCGAAGGATGCGGTGGCGGGCAAGGACGGCAAGGCCAACATGATCGAGGCTGCAGCCAAGATCGGCGCCATCACCGGTCAGGGCGGCCCGGCGGTGCAGAAGATCATCGAGGACGCCCTCGCAGCCAACCCGAAGTCGCAGTACGCGCTCGTGAAGACGGGGCTCGACGTCGGCGCGTTCACCAAGCTCGACAAGCTCCCGTACCCGTGGCTCACGTTCACCAAGGTGCCCGCTCGCAACTACCCGAACGGCGCGGTCGCTGGCAGCCTCCTCGGCTTCCTCTCGGGCGATGGGAAGGCCGTCGCAGGGCTCGAGGACAGCGAGAACTCCTGCCTCGCCGGTGAGAACGGATCGCAGACGTACCAACGCGGCGCTGACGGAGTCGCCATTCCCGGCAGCACCGTGACTCAGAAGGACGCCAAGGACGGTGGAACCCTCAAGCTCACCATCGACCGCGACCTCCAATGGTTCAGCGAGCAGACGCTCGCCCAGCAGGTCGCGGCGACCGGTTCCCAATTCGGGTTCGTGACAGTCGCCGAAGCCAAGACCGGAAAGATCAAGGCGATTGCCCAGTGGCCCGCAGTCGATCCGAACAACGTCGGAGCCACCGACCCGCAGTACTGGAAGCTCCTGCCCCTGACCGATCAGTACGAGCCCGGTTCGACCTTCAAGGCGCTCACCGCTTCGATGCTCATCGACCAGGGCAAGGCGACTCCGACGAGCCAGGTTCTCGCTCCGTACCAATTCGTGTCGGGGCAGGGCGCTGACCTGCACGACTCTGGGTACCACGAGCCCGAGCGGCTGACGTTGACCGGCGTGCTGATGAACTCGTCCAACGTGGGCATGTCCATCCTCGGCAAGGCCCTCGCCGACCAGACGCGTTACGACTACATGCAGAAGTTCGGCATCGGCGAGGCCACCGGTCTCGCCTATCCGAGCCAGTCGGATGGCATCCTGCATCCCGTCGCCGATTGGGACGATCAGACCAAGTACGCCACGATGTTCGGCCAGGGCGTCTCAACGACGCAGGCACAGATGGTCAGCGCCTACCAGGCGCTCGCCAACGGCGGCAAGCGCATCCCGCTGTCGCTGGTCGAGGGATGCACGAAGTCGGACGGCACCGTCGTCGACGTCCCGAAGCCCAAGGCCACCCAGGTCGTCTCCGCCGGTGCCGCCAACACCACCCTCGGGATGATGGAGAGCGTCGTCACCCAGGGCGAGCTCGCCAAACAGCTCCAGATCCCCGGCTACCGGGTCGCCGCGAAGACCGGAACGGCGCAGCAGCCGGACGGCAACGGAGGCTACCTGCCGTCGTACTACGTGTCGGTCATGGGCGTCGCCCCTGTCGACGATCCGCAGTACGTCGTTTCGGTCAACCTCGGATACCCGACTACCATTACTTCGTCGGCAGCCGCCGCTCCGCTGTTCCACACGATCATGAGCCAGGTGCTGAAGACCTACCGGGTGAAGCCGTCTACGTCCACCCCGGCCGACTACCCGCCCTACTACTGATGAATATCGTCTACTGAAAGTGAGCCCCGTGACAGGACCGGCGCCTACGTCCCTGCGCCCCGAACATCCCGTCGCCCGACCGCTCGCACAGCTGGCCAGGGAGTTCGGGCTGGAATGGCGCGGCGATCTCGATGCAGTCGAGGTCACCGGTGTCGCACTCGCGACCACCGCTGTCGAGCCCGGCGACCTCTACGTCGGCGTCCCAGGCAGGAACGCCCACGGTGCGAGCTATGCGGCGAAGGCCGCAGAGGCCGGCGCCGTCGCGATCCTGACCGACGAGGATGGCGCGAAGCTCGCCGCAGACAGCGGCCTCCCCGTCATCGTCACCCAGGATGCGCGTGCGGCCCTCGGCGCGGTCGCCGCGTGGATCTACCGCACGGACGAGAACGCGGCGACGCTGTTCGGCGTCACCGGCACGAACGGCAAGACCAGCGTCGTGTACCTGCTGAACGCGATCCTCGGGCAGCTCGGCGTCGTCTCCGGCCTTAGCTCCACCGCTGAGCGTCGCATCGGCAGCACCGCGATCACGAGCAAGCTGACCACGCCGGAGGCGAGCGAACTGCACGCCCTGCTGGCCAGGATGCGCGAGGAGGCCGTGCGCGCCGTCGCCATCGAGGTCTCGGCTCAGGCGCTCAGCCGCCACCGCGTCGACGGCATCGTGTTCGACGTCGTCGGCTTCACGAACCTCAGCCACGACCACCTCGACGACTACGACGCGATGGACGACTACTTCGCGGCGAAGCTGGAGCTGTTCCAGCCCGACCGCGCCCGCCGCGGCGTCATCACGGTCGACTCCGACTGGGGCCGCGCCCTGGTCGAGCAGTCCCGCATCCCGGTCACCACGCTGTCGACGTCTCCCGGCGGGGAAGCGGAGTGGACCATGACGGTCACCGACGAGACGCTGGAGCACACCGCGTTCGTGCTGGAGGGCCCGGAGGGCAGCCGGATCGAGACGCGCGTGCCGCTGCTCGGCTCGTACATGGCCGCCAACGCCGCGCTCGCGATCATCATGCTCGTCGAGTCCGGTTACGACCTGCACGCCATCGGAGCTGCACTCGACCGCGACGGCGGCATCGACGCGTACATCCCCGGTCGCGCCGAGCGCATCTCCGGCGACCGCGGCCCTGTGGTCTTCATCGACTACGGCCACAGCCCTGACGCGTTCCTCTCCACGCTGAGCGCGCTTCGCAAGGTCAGCGACGGCAAGATCGTCATGGTCTTCGGCGCCGACGGCGACCGCGACACCACCAAGCGCACCGACATGGGCGCCATCGCGGCCCGCGGGTCGGATGCGGTGGTCATCACCGACTTCCACCCGCGCTGGGAGGACCCGGCCGCCATCCGTGCCACGCTCCTCGACGGAGCGCGCGGCGCCGTTCCCGATCTGGAGCTGTACGAGGTTGCCGACCCGCGGGCGGCGTTCCGCACGGCGCTCTCGCTCGCGGGCGAGGGCGACGTGGTTCTCTACGCAGGCCCAGGGCACGAGGACTACCAGGAAGTCGCGGGGGAGCGCATTCCGTATTCCGCCCGCGACGACGCCAAGCTGGCGCTGCGAGAGGCCGGGTGGCTCTGATGATCGACCTGACGCTGGCGGAGATCGCATCCGCCACCCGTGGCTCCCTCGTGCTCGACGGCACGGGAGCGACAGAGGAGACCGTCGTGGACGGCCTCTCCACCACCGACTCCCGTGAGGTCGTGGACGGCACGCTGTTCTTCGCCAAGCACGGCGAGTTCACCGACGGCCACCTGTTCGTGCCGCAGGCAGTGGATGCGGGTGCCTCCCTCGTCGTGGTCGATCACGCCCTCGACGCGTCCGGCTGGTCCCGTCCCGTGCCGCAGCTCGTGGTCGAGGACACCGTCGTCGCGCTCGGTGACCTCGCCACCGAGGTCATCGCCCGTGTGCGCTCTGCCGGTCTGCTGAAGATCGTCGGCGTCACAGGCTCGAACGGAAAGACCACCACCAAGAACCTTCTGCGCGAGATCCTCGAGCAGGTCGGCCCGACCATCGCCCCTCGGGCGTCGTTCAACAACGAGGTCGGCGCACCGGTGACCATGCTCGAAGTCACGGAGGACACCGAGTTCCTCGTGGCCGAGATGGGTGCGAGCGGCATCGGCGAGATCGCGCGCCTCGTGCGGATGGCGCGGCCGGACATCGGCATCGTCCTCAAGGTCGGCCTCGCCCACGCGGGCGAGTTCGGCGGCATCGAGGCGACGCTGGCCGCGAAGACCGAGATGGTGAGCGACCTGCTCGACTCCGACGTCGCGATCCTCAACCTGGACGACCCTCGGGTCGCGTCGATGGCGGACAAGACCGTCGCGCGCATCCTGTGGTTCGGGCTCGACGACCGTGCGGAGGTGCGGGCGACGGACATCGTCTCCAGCGCCCGCGGCACGTCGTTCGTGCTGCACCTGCCGAACGGGGAGTCCCGCGCCGTGCAGTTCCGGGTGCTCGGCGAGCACCACGTGATGAACGCGCTGGCCGCCGCTGCCGCCGCGCACAAGCTGGACGTCGGCATCGACCGGATCGTCGACGGCCTGCAGAGCGTCACCAGGGCGGAGCGCTGGCGGATGGAGGTCATGGGCGGCGCCCGTGGCGTCACCGTGATCAACGACGCGTACAACGCCAGCCCTGACTCGATGGCGGCGGCGCTCAAGACGCTCGCGCAGATCGCGGAGCCGGGAGGGCGCACCGTCGCCGTCCTCGGCGAGATGAGCGAGCTCGGCGAGTTCTCGGGCGAGGAGCACGACCGCATCGGTCTGCTCGCCGTGCGCCTCAACATCGACCAGCTCATCGTCGTCGGCCCTGCGGCGCGACGGATGCACATCTCGACCATCAACGAGGGGTCGTGGGACGGCGAGTCGAAGTACTTCGACACGCCGGACGACGCCTTCGAGCACCTGCAGGAGTCCCTGAACGAGGGGGACACCGTGCTGGTGAAGTCCTCCAACTCCGCCGGTCTCCGGTTTCTGGGCGATCGACTGGGAGAATTGTTCTCGTGAGAGCTCTGCTGACGTCCGGTGCGCTGTCGATGGCGTTCACCCTGTTCCTCACCCCCGTGTTCATCCGGTTGTTCCGTCGCCTGCAGTGGGGACAGTTCATCCGCGACGACGGCCCGCAGAGCCACCACGCCAAGCGCGGCACCGCCACGATGGGCGGGATCGTCGTCATCCTCGGCACGCTCTTCGGCTACTTCGTCGCCCTGCTGCTGACCGGTGACGAGACCAGCGTCTCCGCGCTGCTGGTTTTGTTCCTCATGGTCGGCCTCGGCGTCGTGGGCTTCATCGACGACTTCCTCAAGACCAGGAGGGAGCGCAGCCTCGGCCTCACCGGCTGGGCGAAGGTGGCCGGGCAGGTCGTCGTCGCGACGGTCTGGGCGTTCCTGGCGATCATGTTCCCGAACGGCAACGGCGACACGCCTGCGACCATGAGCGTCTCGCTCATCCGCGACCTGCCGATCGACTTCATGTCGATCACCAAGTTCGGCGCCATCGGCGTGATCGTCGGCTACGGGCTGTACCTGATCTGGATCAACTTCATCGTGGCCGCAACGTCGAACGGCGTGAACGTCACGGACGGCCTCGACGGCCTGGCTTCCGGCGCATCCATCCTCGCCATCGGCGCGTACATCATCATCGGCTTCTGGCAGTCCATCCAGTCCTGCTCGAACATCAAGCTCGACCCGGCGAACGTGGCCAAGTGCTACGACGTGCGCGACCCGTTCGACCTGGCGATCGTGGCGACGGCCATCGTCGGCGCCGTCGTCGGCTTCCTCTGGTGGAACACGTCGCCTGCGCAGATCTTCCTCGGCGACACCGGTTCGCTCGCCCTCGGCGGCGCGGTCGCCGCCCTCGCGATCCTCAGCCGCACCGAGCTGCTGCTCGTCCTCATCGGCGGCCTGTTCGTGATCGAGGCCGGCTCGGTGATCGTGCAGCGCGCGTACTTCAAACTCACCAGAGGCAAACGCATCTTCCTGATGAGCCCGATCCACCACCACTTCGAATTGAAGGGCTGGGCGGAGGTCACGGTCGTCGTGCGGTTCTGGATCATCGGCGGACTGCTGGTCGCCGCCGGCGTCGGCAGCTTCTACCTCGAATGGCTCGCGACGTGACAGAGCTCGACGATCGCCTGGCAGCGCTGACCAGCTGGCACGCCGACTGGCGCGGCCTGCGCGTGGCCGTCTACGGCCTCGGCGTCACCGGGTTCTCCGTGGCGGACACTCTCGCCGAGCTGGGCGCCGAGGTGCTCGTCGTCACGGCCAAGGCCGACGACGAGCGCGCGATGCTGCTCGAGGTCATCGGCGCCGAGCTGCTGGAGGAGGCCGATCTGAGCGCGCCTCCTGCGCGGCTGGTCGAGTTCGACCCTGAGCTGGTGATCGCATCCCCCGGCTTCCACCACGACCATCCGCTGCTGAACTGGGCCGATGACCGCGGCACGCAGATCTGGGGAGACATCGAGCTCGCCTGGCGGCTGAGGGACAAGGTCGGCGCACCGGCCGACTGGATCGCCGTCACCGGCACCAACGGCAAGACCACCACCGTGCAGCTCACAGCGACGATGCTCGTCGCAGGCGGATACCGTGCAGCGCCGTGCGGCAACATCGGCATCCCCGTGCTGGACGCCATCCGCGACCCGCAGGGCTTCGACGTGCTCGTGGTGGAGCTGTCGAGCTACCAGCTGCACTGGGTGAACAGGAACGCGGGAGGCGAGCTCTCCCCGTACTCCGCCGCCTGCCTGAACATCGCGGACGACCACCTCGACTGGCACGGCTCGCTCGACGCGTACAAGGCCGCCAAGGCCAAGGTCTACCAGAACGCGCAGGTCGCCTGCGTCTACAACAAGGCAGACAGCGCGACCCGCGAGATGGTCGAGGAGGCGGAGGTCGTCGACGGCGCCCGCGCCATCGGCTTCGGCCTCGACGTGCCGGGCCCGAGCGACTTCGGCATCGTCGACGGCATTCTCTGCGACCGCGCGTTCCTCGAAGACCGGTTCACCACGGCGATCGAGCTGACAACGCTCGACGAGCTGCGCGAGGCCGGTCTGGCCGCACCGCACGTCGTCGCCAACATCCTCGCCGCCAGTGCGCTCGCCAGGTCGTACGGGGTCGAGCCCATCGCGATCAGGGATGTGCTTGCTGCGTTCCGGCTGGACGCCCACCGCATCGAGCTGGTGCGGATCGAGGCCGGCGTGAACTGGGTGGACGACTCCAAGGCCACCAACCCGCACGCCGCATCCGCGTCGCTGCGCGCATACGAGTCCGTCGTGTGGATCGCCGGCGGTCTGCTCAAGGGCGTCGACATCGACGAGCTGGTGCGCACGCACATCGGCAGGCTGCGGGCCGTCGTGCTGATCGGCGTCGACAGGGAGGCGCTGCGCTCCGCATTCGCGCGACACGCCCCCGAGCTTCCGGTCTACGAGGTGGACGCCGACGAGACTGAGAATGTGATGCCGTTGGCGGTCAGGCTGGCCGGTGGCGTCGCGCAGGCGGGAGACACCGTGCTCCTCGCTCCTGCAGCGGCGTCGATGGACCAGTTCTCCGACTACGCAGAGCGTGGCCGCCTCTTCCAGGCGGCTGTCAACGAGTTCTTTGGAGGTGAGGCGGATGACCAGTCCGCCTCGCACCCTGGACAGGCCTGACCTGGAGAAATCCGGCGCCACCTCGTCGAAGCTCGCCGGTCTGACCGCGCGGATCTCGCTCGGCAAGGCGGTGCAGGCAGAGTCCGCGAACTACTTCCTGCTGCTCGGCATCACGCTGTTCATGGTCGTCTTCGGACTCGTGATGGTGCTGTCGTCGTCGTCGGTCGAGTCGCACAACGACACGGACAACTTCTTCGCCCGCTTCTGGTCGCAAGGTGCATACGCGCTGATCGGCCTGCCGCTGATGTTCCTCGTCTCGCGTCTGCCCTCCCGGTTCTGGAAGAAGACCATCTGGTTCTTCCTCGCGTTCGCGTGCTTCCTGCAACTGCTCGTGCTCTTCACCCCGCTCGGGATGGAGATCGGCGGCAACCGCAACTGGCTCAAGGTCGGCTCGCAGACGCTGCAGCCGTCGGAGGCGATCAAGGTCGCGCTCGTCGTCTGGCTCGGGGTCGTGCTCGCCCGCAAGAAGGACATGCTCTGGCAGTGGAAGCACGTCGCCGTGCCCATCGTGCCGATCGGCGGGGGCGCGATCCTGCTCGTGACGCTCGGCGGTGACCTCGGAACCACGATGATCATGGCGGCCATCCTGCTCGGCGCGCTGTTCTTCGCGGGGGTGCGACTGCGGCACCTGGCCGTCGGCACGCTGGCCATCGGCATCCTCGCCTTCCTCGTCGCCATCTCCAGCGAGTCGAGGCTCGGGCGCATCGCCGCGCTCTTCGGCGGTTCCTCCGCCGCCAACCCGGATGTGAACTGGCAGATCGACAACGGCTTCTACGCGCTCGCCTCCGGCGGCGTGTTCGGTGTCGGACTCGGCAACTCGCACTCCAAATGGTCCTGGCTGCCCGCCGCGGACACCGACTTCATCTTCGCGATCATCGGCGAGGAACTCGGCCTGATCGGCGCCGTGGTGGTGCTCATCCTGTTCGTGCTGCTGGCGATCGTGTTCCTGCGCATCATCCACGCATCCACCGACCCGTTCGCGCGCGTCACGACGGCGGCGATCATGGTGTGGCTGATCGGCCAGGCCTTCGTCAACATCGCCGTGGTGCTCGGCGTGATACCCGTGCTCGGCGTGCCGCTCCCACTGATCTCTGCGGGAGGCACTGCGATGATTAGTTCCATGATCGCAATCGGCATCGTCCTGTCCTTCGCCCGGGAGACCGGCCGTGAAGCGCGCCGCGAGCGCGTCGCGAACGGCTCGGCGGAGTGACCCGCTACCTTCTGGCCGGCGGGGGAACCGCCGGTCACGTGAACCCGTTGCTCGCCGTCGCCGACCGGCTCCGCCGCGACGATCCTGCGGCCGATGTGCTGGTGCTCGGCACGGCGGAGGGGCTGGAAGCCAGACTCGTCCCCGCCCGCGGCTACGAGCTGGCGACCATCCCGAAGCTGCCGTTCCCTCGCCGGCCGAACGCCGCGGCCCTGCGCTTCCCCGGAGAGTACCGGCGCACGATCCGCACGGTGACCTCCCTCATCCGGGATCGTGGCATCGACGCCGTCGTCGGTTTCGGCGGCTACGCCTCCGCGCCAGCGTACTCCGCGGCGCGCAAGGCCGGTGTCCCGCTTGTGCTGCACGAAGCCAACGCCAGGCCCGGCCTCGCGAACCGGCTGGGCGCCAGGTACACACCGTACGTGGGCGTCGCCTTCGACGGCACGAAGCTCCCGCACGCGACCTTCGTCGGGATGCCCCTGCGCGTCGAGATCGAGGAACTGGACCGCGCAGCATCCCGGCCGCTCGCCGCCGCCGAGTTCAGCCTCGACGCTGCGCGACCGACGCTGCTCGTCACCGGGGGCTCGCTCGGCGCACGGCGGATCAACCAGACCATCGCCGACCGCGCGCAGGCCATCATCGCCGCCGGGTACCAGATCCTGCACATCCAGGGTGGCCGCGGCGAACTGGCCGACCCAGGCATCGAGCACTACCGGCTGCTCGACTACTGCGACAGGATGGACCTCGCCTTCGCGATCACCGACGTCGCCGTCGCGCGCGCCGGAGCGGCCACCGTCTCCGAGTTCGCCGCCCTCGGCATCCCGGCCGTCTACGTGCCGTTCCCCGTCGGCAACGGCGAGCAGCGCTTCAACGCGGCCGGCGTCGTGCAGGCCGGAGGGGGAATCCTCGTCGACGACGCTGCGTTCCTTCCGCCGTGGGTGGATGCGACGCTGCTGCCGTTGCTCGCGGACGGCGACGGCCGCGCCGTGGCCGAGATGGGCGCCCGCGCGGCGACGGCGGGGGTCCGCGACGGTTCCGACCGCATGGTGTCGCTCATCCGAAGCTCGCTCTAGAGCGCGTACCGTCATACTTGATGGTGCGATTCCGTCCCGACCGAAAGCAGTGCTCGTGATCAAACCCGACCTCACCATGACGCTCCCCGAGGAGCTCGGCGCCCTCCACTTCGTGGGCATCGGCGGCTCGGGCATGAGCGGCATCGCCCGCCTGTTCCTCGAGTCCGGGTACACGGTGACCGGTTCCGACGTGCGCGAGTCCGCCAACGTGCTCGCCCTGCGCGAGCTCGGCGCGACCATCGCCGTCGGCCACGCCGCCGAGAACGTGGGGGATGCGGACACGCTCGTCGTCACCGGTGCGCTCTGGCAGGACAACCCGGAGTACCAGCTCGCGCTGGCGAAGGGTCTTCCCGTGCTGCACAGGTCGCAGGCGCTCGCCTGGCTGATCAGCAGGAAGCGTCTCGTCTCCGTCGCCGGCGCGCACGGCAAGACGACGTCGACAGGGATGGTCGTCACCGGCCTCCTCGGAATCGGGGAGGACCCGAGCTTCGTCAACGGCGGCGTCATCGAGTCGCTCGGCAAGAGCTCGCAGACCGGCACGGGGGAGCTGTTCGTCGTCGAGGCCGACGAGTCGGACGGCTCGTTCCTGCTCTACGACACCGCTGTCGCCCTCATCACCAACGTCGACCCTGACCACCTCGACCACTACGGCTCGCTCGAAGCGTTCGAGGACGCGTTCGTCACCTTCGCCCGCGAGGCCAGCGAGTTCGTCGTCGTCTCCTCCGACGACGCCGGCGCCGTGCACGTCACAGGCAAGCTCCGCGCGGAGGCGCCGGACAAGCGCATCGTGACCTTCGGAGAGGCGGAGGACGCGCAGGTGCGCGTGCACTCCATCGTGACCGACGGTCCTGTGGCCTTCACGCTGTCATACGACGGCGCAGAGTACTCAGCCCAGCTCCGCGTGCCTGGCCGCCACAATGCGATCAACGCTGCCGGCGCTTTCGCCGTGCTCACCGGCCTCGGCTTCGACCCTGCCGCATCGCTGGCCGCCATCGCCGAGTTCGGTGGAACGGAGCGCCGCTTCGAACTGCACGGCACAGTTGGCGGCGTCAGCGTCTACGACGACTACGCGCACCACCCGACCGAGGTGGCCGCCGCGCTCTCCGCAGCGCGCACAGTCGTCGGCAACGGCAGGATCATCGCTGTTCACCAGCCCCACCTCTACAGCCGCACGCGCCTGTTCGCGAAGGAGTTCGCCGAGACGCTGGAGACATACGCGGACGAGACCGTCGTGCTCGACGTGTACGGCGCCCGCGAAGACCCGGAGCCAGGGGTGACCGGAGCACTGGTCGCGGACCGGTTCGCGCATCCGGAGCACGTCGCGTTCATCGCCGACTGGCAGGCCGCCGCCGATCACACGGCCGAGATCGCCCGCGACGGCGACTTCGTGATCACGCTCGGCTGCGGTGACGTCTACCGCATCGTGCCGCAGCTGCTCGACTCGCTCCGCCGCGCGCGAGGATAGCCGTCCCGTCGTGAAGCGTCCCCAGGGTTTCGACCGGTCGGCCGGCAGCGCTCAGCCGCAGCAGCCGCCGCAGCAGCCGACCGTCGCACCGCCGAGCCGCAGGGAGGCGACGACGGAGCCCATCCCGATCGTCAGGGCGAGCAGAGTGGATGCGGCGCCCCCGGCTGCTGCGCACGGTTCCGTCAGCGCTTCCGGCGGGGCGTCGGCGCCGACCTCGGCGTCCGCGTCCGCTACGGCCGAGCGCAAGCCGGCCGAGCCGTACGACCACCTTCCGTCCAACCGGGAGATCAGCCGCGACCTGCGCAGGGCCAAGAAGGAGCGCGCCAAGGTCGAGCGCGGCGAGGTGCGTCGCTTCACCAAGCGCTCCCGGCGCAGGAAGATCGCCTGGTTCTCCGCGCTCGGCGTCGTGGTCGCGCTGGTCCTCGGCGTGACGCTGACGGCGTTCTCGCCGCTGATGGCACTGCGCACCATCGACGTCACCGGCACCTCCCGCCTCGACGTCGCCGCGGTGAAGAAGGCGCTCTCCGATCAGCTCGGCCGGCCGCTTCCCCTGGTCGACCAGGGCGCGATCAGGGGCGACCTCGCCGCCTTCCCGCTGATCAGGAGCTACAGCGTCGAGAGCCACCCGCCGAACACCATCGTGGTGCGGATCGTGGAACGCCAGCCGATCGGCGTGCTGCAGAGCGGCTCCAGCTTCACCCTGGTGGATGCGGCGAAGGTCTCGATCGCGACGGCCGACAAGCGGCAGGACGGCTACCCGCTGATCACCGCATCCGGTGCGGCGGCGGAGACGGACGCCAAGTCGGGATTCGCCGCTGCGGCGGAGGTGCTCGGCGCCCTGCCGGCCGACCTGCTCGCCCGCGTCGACACGATCTCGGCGACGACAGCGGACGACGTGAGCTTCACGCTCCGCGACAGCGGGGCGAAGGTGGTCTGGGGGAGCGCGGACGACTCGTCGCTGAAGGTCGCCGACCTGTCCGCTCTGCTGAAGAGCGCATCCACCGCCAGCGTCTTCGACGTCTCGTCGCCACACAGCGTGACGACGGGTTGACGAGGCAGAATGGCCGGGTTGGGCGCCGACTTTTCCGACACGCCCCGCGCGCTACGCTGGCAGACGCCGTGCGCACCTAACGTCGAATCAAGAATTGCATACTGAGCATAACTTTAAGCCTCGACTTGAGGTTGAAGGTTCCCAGTGGAGGCCGGACGTGACATCAAACCAGAACTACCTCGCCGTGATCAAAGTCGTCGGCATCGGCGGTGGCGGCGTCAACGCCGTCAACCGGATGATCGAACTCGGGCTTCGCGGCGTCGAGTTCATCGCCATCAACACGGATGCGCAAGCACTCCTGATGAGCGACGCCGACGTCAAGCTCGACGTCGGCCGTGAGATCACTCGCGGCCTCGGAGCGGGAGCAGACCCCGAGGTCGGTCGCCGCGCAGCGGAGGACCACGCGGAGGAGATCGAGGAAGCGCTCGCGGGCGCAGACATGGTCTTCGTCACCGCCGGCGAGGGCGGTGGAACGGGCACGGGAGGCGCTCCGGTCGTCGCGCGCATCGCCAAGTCGATCGGCGCGCTCACCATCGGTGTCGTCACCAAGCCGTTCGGCTTCGAGGGCAAGCGCCGCTCCGAGCAGGCGGAAGCAGGTGTGCAGCGCCTGAAGGAAGAGGTCGACACCCTCATCGTGGTGCCGAACGACAGGCTGCTGGAGATCAGCGACCGCGGCATCAGCATGCTGGAGGCGTTCTCCACCGCCGACCAGGTGCTCCTCGCGGGTGTCCAGGGCATCACCGACCTCATCACCACGCCCGGCCTCATCAACCTCGACTTCGCCGACGTCAAGTCGGTCATGCAGGGTGCAGGGTCCGCCCTGATGGGCATCGGCTCCTCCCGCGGAGCGGACCGTGCCATCAAGGCGGCAGAGCTCGCCGTCGCGTCCCCGCTGCTCGAGGCGAGCATCGACGGAGCGCACGGCGTGCTGCTGTCCATCCAGGGTGGGTCGAACCTCGGCATCTTCGAGATCAACGACGCCGCCCGCCTGGTACAGGAGGCCGTGCACCCGGAGGCCAACATCATCTTCGGCGCCGTCATCGACGACACCCTGGGCGACGAGGTGCGCGTGACGGTCATCGCTGCCGGGTTCGACGGCGGAGAGCCCAACGCGGTCAAGGCACAGCTCGCAGAGGCGCGCCGCACCACCTTCGTCGAGGCCGGTGACGACGACGGGCTGGCGAGCACCGCAGCGCTCGACGCCGAAGACATCCCGTCGCCGTCCACGGACGCCTGGTCCGCGGGGGAGAGCCCCGTGTCAGAAGCCGCGCCCAAGGACCCTGCCTTCGACGATGAGAATGACGACCTCGACATCCCCGACTTCCTCAAGTAGTCCGCTCGCGGAGCGGCTCGGCGCCGTGCGGGCCGGCATCGCCGATGCCGCCCGCGCCGCCGGGCGTTCGCCGGAGGAGCTGACGACCATCGTCGTCACCAAGTTCCATCCTGCGTCGCTCGTGCGCGAGCTGGCGTCGCTCGGCGTCGCCGACGTGGGGGAGAACCGCCACCAGGAGGCGCAGGCCAAGGCGGCGGAGCTCTCCGATCTCGACCTGCGCTGGCACTTCGTCGGGCAGCTCCAGAGCAAGAAGGCGAGGCAGGCGCGCGCGTACGCGTCCGTCATCCACTCCGTCGACCGCGTGTCACTGGTGGATGCGCTGCGCTCGGACGAGTGGGACATCGACTGCTTCGTGCAGCTCAACCTCACAGACGACCCTGCCCGTGGCGGCGTCGCCGACCGCGACCTCGAACCGCTGGTCGATCACATCGTCGACACGCCGGGCCTTCGACTGCTCGGCGTGATGGCGGTCGCGCCGATCGGCGAGGAGCCCCGCCGCGCCTTCGAGCGCGTCAGGCTCGCGAGCGAGCGCGTCCGCCGCATCGCCCCGGACGCCACGCGCATCTCCGCCGGCATGTCCCAGGACTACGCAGACGCCATCGCCGAGGGAGCGACACACCTTCGCATTGGCACGGCCATTACCGGGAATCGACCGCAGCCCGGTTAATCTCGAAGAGAAGGTTCGTCGTGCGTGGAAAGCGACGGCGCACAGGTACACGGAGGATCGCATGTCCAACCCGCTGAAGAAGACGATGGTCTACCTCGGCCTCGCCGACGAAGAGCTCGAGTACGACGAGCAGGCTCAGGAGCAGCCGCAGCGTCAGCAGGCGCCGCAGCAGCACCAGGCGCCCGTCGCACCCGTCCCCCATCCAGCACCGGTCGCCCCCGTGGCCGGTCGCGCCCCGGTGACCCCGCTGCGCAAATCGTCCACCGCACGGAATGTTTCGGTACAGGAAATGAACGAGATCCTCACGGTCCACCCCCGCCAGTACCGCGACGCCCAGGCGATCGCCGAGTCCTTCCGCGAAGGCATTCCGGTGATCATCAACCTGTCGCAGATGAGCGAAGGCGACGCCCGTCGCCTGATCGACTTCGCCAGCGGCCTCTCGCAGGGTCTGTACGGCAAGATCGAGCGCGTCACGCCGAAGGTCTTCCTGCTCTCCCCGTCGCACGTCGTCGTCTCCGGCGAGCACGGCGGCCAGGACGCAGAGGTCGACGCGTCCTTCTTCGCCCAGGGCTGACCCCACTTCGCCACGGGCGAAATCACCGACACTCCGAGAGCGCGCCGTTCCCAGCTTGGGCGGCGCGCTTTCGACCATACTGAGACTCGTGTTCGTCCTCTCCATCGTCGCCACTGTGGCGTACTACCTCCTCCTGATCTATTTCTTCGTGCTCTGGGCGCGCTTCGTGCTCGACCTGGTCCGCACCTTCAGCAGGGGATGGCGGCCTCGCGGCTTCGGCCTGGTGCTCGCGGAGTCCGCGTACGTGGTGACCGATCCGCCGATCAAGTTCTTCCGCAGGATCATCCCTCCGCTGTCGATGGGCCCGATCGCCATCGATTTCGGCTGGAGCCTCACGATGCTGGTCGTCATCATCGGCCTGTACGTGACACTCGGTCTTACCTGAGAGTCGATCCGCGGCCAGGCGCGGCTCGGGATGTAGTGTTGACGAGCCGACGCCGGATGAGTGCGGGCGGAGTGCGCACCCCCAGCGCACTTTGCTAGCGTTGGCTGAACGCATTTTTTGTTCGTACCCCAAGATCTAAGGTGGCTTGCCATGGCGCTGACTCCGGAAGATGTAGTCAACAAGCGGTTCCAACCGACGAAGTTCCGTGAGGGCTATGACCAGGACGAGGTCGATGACTTCCTCGACGAGGTCGTCGTCGAACTGCGTCGTCTGAACCAGGAGAACGAGGAGCTCAAGCAGCGCCTCGTGGCGAGCGACTCCCGCATCGCCGAACTGCAGCGCAGTGGAGGCCAGGGCGGCGCAGCCCCCGCCCCCGTCGCTGCGGCCCCCGCGGCCGACAACGGCGAGGTCACCCGCCTGCAGCAGGAGAACGAGGAGCTCAAGCAGCGCCTCGCCGCCGCTCAGCAGGCAGCGCAGGCCGCCCCTGCCCAGGCAGCTCCTGTCGCGGCAGCGGCAGCCGGCGCAGCCACGGCCGCGTACACGGCTCCCGACGCGAGCGCATCCGACCCCAACAGCACCAACAACCTCCTGCAGCTGGCCCGCCGCCTGCACGAGGAGCACGTGCGAGAGGGCATCGAGAAGCGCGACGCTCTCATCGCAGAGGGACACGCCACCGCGGCACGCATCGTCGCAGAGGCCGAGTCGAAGCAGCGCGCTCAGATCAGCGCTCTCGACCAGGAGCGCACGTCGCTGGAGAGCCGCATCGACGGCCTCCGCTCGTTCGAGCGCGAGTACCGCGAGAAGCTGAAGGGCTACATCGAGGGCCAGCTCCGCGACCTCGAGAGCTCGTCGGTCTCCGGCTCCGGCACCGGCAGCTACGCCGCGCAGCGCTCCACGCAGGACGCGACGGGCAACGTCAACTCCGGGGCGGTCCCCACCCCGGTGTCCGCCAGCGCAGGCGACAACGCCGCCAACGGCCAGGACCAGGGCCAGCAGCCCCCGGTCTTCCCCGGCTTTGGAGGCTAGTACCTCCCGCGCCAAGGTCAGCACCCGGGCCTTGGCGATCCTCGGTGCGGTCGCGCTCGTCGTGTACCTCATCGACCAGATCGCCAAGGTCCTGGTGGTGCAGAACCTGTACGAGGGACAGCGGGTCGAGGTCCTCGGCCAGCTCCTGCAGTTCAACTTCGTCAAGAACGCTGGCGCCGCGTTCTCGATCGGGAGCGGCTCCACCTGGATCTTCTCGATCGTGGGGGTCGGCGTCCTCGGCTTCGTGATCTGGTACGCCCCGCGCATCCGGTCTGCTGCCTGGGCCGTCCTCTTCGGGCTGCTGCTCGGCGGTCTGCTCGGCAATCTGACCGACCGGCTGTTCCGGGAGCCGGGCTTCGGAGTCGGCCACGTGGTCGACTTCCTGCAGATCCCGCTCCTTCCCGCCATCTTCAACCTGGCCGATGTGGCCATCGTGTCGAGCATGGTGCTGTTCCTCATCCTCACGATCCGCGGCATCGGCCTCGACGGCAAGCGCACGGACGACGAGGACGAGGCGGAGGCCGAGGCGGTCGCCGCCGAGGCTGAGCCAGATCCGCACAACCTGCCGCACGAGCATGGCGAGCAGCAGGACGACGCGCAGGCGCGCGCCGAGCAGCAGGACGACGCGCAGGCGCGCACCGAGCAGCACGACAAGCCAAGCACCTAGTCATGGAATCCCGGAGCTTCCCGATCCCTGACGGCCTCGAAGGCAGCAGGGTGGATGCGGGCCTCGCCAAACTCCTCGGCTTCTCGCGCAGCTTCGCCGCCGAGATCGCCGAGGCGGGTGGCGTGACCGTCGACGGGCGTGACGTCGGGAAGTCCGACAGGCTCTCGGCGGGAAGCTGGCTCGAGGTGAGCTGGCAGCCGAAGACCGAGGTGCAGATCGTGCCGATCGCCGTGCCGGAGCTGACGATCGTGCACGACGACGACGACATCGTCGTGATCGACAAGCCGGTGGGCGTTGCCGCGCATCCCGCAGCAGGCTGGGAGGGTCCGACGGTCCTCGGCGCCCTCGCCGCTGCCGGCTTCCGCATCTCCACCTCCGGTGCCGCGGAGCGCGCGGGGATCGTCCACCGGCTCGACGCAGGCACCAGCGGCCTGATGGTGGTCGCGAAATCGGAGCGCGCGTACACCCACCTCAAGCGGGCGTTCCACGACCGCACGGTCGAGAAGATCTACCACGCGGTCGTCCAGGGTCATCCGGACCCCCTCGTCGGCACGGTGGATGCGCCGATCGGCCGCCACCCGAAGTCCGACTGGAAGTTCGCGGTCGTCGCAGGCGGCAAGCCCTCCGTGACGCACTACGAGACCATCGAGGCGTTCCCGGCAGCCAGCCTGCTCGAGGTTCACCTGGAGACAGGCCGCACCCACCAGATCCGCGTGCACATGGCCGCGCAGCGGCACCCGTGCGTCGGCGACGCGATGTACGGAGCGGACCCCACGCTGTCGGCCAGGCTCGGCCTCACCCGGCAGTGGCTGCACGCCGTGCAGCTCGCGTTCGAGCATCCCGGATCGGGCGAGTGGGTGACCTTCACCACGACATATCCGGAGGATCTGCAACACGCTCTCGACGTGCTCCGTGCGTCGTAGGTACGACGTAGTCTTAAGCCCTCACCTCGACCCGGAGCAATAGTGCCGACAGACTCCTTCGTACATCTCCACGTCCACAGCGAGTACTCGATGCTCGACGGTGCCGCGCGCATCAAGCCCCTGGTCGACGCCGCGGTCGAGCAGGGCATGCCGGCCGTCGCTGTCACCGACCACGGCAACATGTTCGGCGCGTTCGACTTCTGGCGAACGGCGACGGATGCGGGCATCAAGCCGATCATCGGCACCGAGGCCTATCTCACGCCTGGCACGCACCGCACCGACCGCACCAGGATCCGCTGGGGCGACGGAGGGGGAGACGACGTCTCCGGCTCCGGCGCGTACACGCACATGACGATGTTCGCCGCCACCACCGAGGGGATGCACAACCTCTTCCGGATGTCGTCGCTCGCCTCCACAGAGGGCTACTACTTCAAGCCGCGCATGGACAGGGAGCTGCTCAACCGGTACTCGAAGGGCATCATCGCCACCACGGGCTGCCCGTCCGGCGAGGTGCAGACCAGGCTCAGGCTCGGCCAGTACGACGAGGCCAAGAAGGCAGCGGCCGAGTTCCGCGACATCTTCGGCAAGGAGAACTTCTTCGCCGAGATCATGGACCACGGGCTCGGCATCGAGCGCCGCATCATGGCCGACCTCATCCGGCTGGCGAAGGAGCTGGACATCCCGCTCGTCGCCACCAACGACCTGCATTACACGCACGCCGCCGACGCCAAGAGCCACGCGGCTCTGCTCTGCGTGCAGTCCGGTTCGACGCTCGACGACCCCAACCGGTTCAAGTTCGACGCCGACGAGTTCTACCTCAAGTCGGCCGAGGAGATGCGGCAGCTCTTCCGCGACCACCCGGAAGCCTGCGACAACACGCTCGCCATCGCGGAGCGGTGCGACGTGAAGTTCGACACCTCGGCCAACTACATGCCGCGCTTCCCCGTCCCGGAGGACGAGACGGAGCAGAGCTGGTTCGTGAAAGAGGTCGAGAAGGGCCTGAACGAGCGCTACCCTGACGGCATCACGGAAGAGGTGCGCAAGCAGGCGGACTACGAGATCGGCGTGATCTCCCAGATGGGCTTCCCCGGCTACTTCCTCGTGGTCGCCGACTTCATCAACTGGTCCAAGCGCAACGGCATCCGCGTCGGCCCCGGCCGTGGCTCCGGCGCGGGTTCGATGGCCGCGTACGCCATGCGCATCACCGACCTCGACCCCCTGCGCCACGGCCTCATCTTCGAGCGCTTCCTCAACCCTGACCGCGTCTCCATGCCCGACTTCGACGTCGACTTCGACGACCGTCGCCGTGGCGAGGTCATCAAGTACGTGACCGAGAAGTACGGCGAGGAGCGCGTGGCGCAGATCGTCACGTACGGCACGATCAAGGCCAAGCAGGCGCTCAAGGACTCCTCGCGCGTGCTCGGCTTCCCGTTCGGGATGGGCGACAAGCTCACCAAGGCGATGCCGCCGCCCGTGATGGGCAAAGACATCCCGCTCACCGGGATCTTCGACAAGAACCATCCGCGCTACAAAGAGGCGGTGGACATCCGGGCGGTCGTGGAGAGCGACCCGGAGGCCAAGACGGTGTTCGACACCGCGCTCGGCCTGGAGAACCTGAAGCGCCAGTGGGGCGTGCACGCCGCAGGCGTCATCATGTCCTCCGACCCGCTGATCGACATCATCCCGATCATGAAGCGCGAGCAGGACGGCCAGATCGTCACGCAGTTCGACTACCCGGCCTGCGAGTCGCTCGGCCTGATCAAGATGGACTTCCTGGGGCTGCGCAACCTCACGATCATCAACGACGCGCTCGACAACATCGAGGCCAACCGCGGCGAGAAGCTCGTCCTCGAAGACCTCGAGCTCGACGACCGCGGCGCCTACGACCTGCTGTCCCGCGGCGACACGCTCGGCGTGTTCCAGCTCGACGGCGGCCCGATGCGCTCCCTGCTGCGCCTGATGAAGCCGGACAACTTCGAGGACATCTCGGCGCTCATCGCGCTGTACCGGCCAGGCCCGATGGGCGCCAACTCGCACACCAACTACGCGCTGCGCAAGAACGGCCTGCAAGAGATCACCCCGATCCACCCCGAGCTGGCCGAGCCGCTGGCGGAGATCCTGTCCACCAGCTACGGCCTCATCATCTACCAGGAGCAGGTGATGGCGATCGCGCAGAAGGTCGCCGGCTTCTCTCTCGGCCAGGCGGACATCCTGCGCCGCGCGATGGGCAAGAAGAAGAAGTCGGAGCTGGACAAGCAGTTCGAGGGCTTCGCGGGCGGCATGCAGGCCAACGGGTTCTCGATGGAGGCGGTCAACAAGCACTGGGAGATCCTGCTCCCGTTCTCCGACTACGCGTTCAACAAAGCGCACTCCGCCGCGTACGGCGTCATCTCGTACTGGACCGCCTACCTCAAGGCGCACTACCCGGCCGAGTACATGGCGGCGCTGCTGACGAGCGTCGGCGACTCCAAAGACAAGATGGCGCTCTACCTCAACGAGTGCCGCCGCATGGGCATCAAGGTGCTTCCGCCGGACGTCAACGAGTCCAACCTCTACTTCGCGGCAGTCGGCACCGACATCCGCTTCGGGATGGGCGCTGTGCGCAACGTCGGAGCGAACGTCGTCGAAGGGGTGCGCGAGGCGCGCGAGGCCAAAGGCCGGTTCGACTCGTTCCACGACTTCCTCACCAAAGTGCCGATCCACGCCGCGAACAAGCGCACGGTGGAGTCCCTCATCAAGGCGGGCGCGTTCGACTCGCTCGGACACACCAGGCGCGCCCTGGTCGAGGTGCACGAGGATGCCGTCGAGTCTGCGGTCAAGATCAAGCGCAACGAGGCCAACGGCGACGTCGGATTCGACTTCGACAGCCTCTGGGGCGAGGACGAGCAGACGGCGTCGCAGCACCACATCCCGGACCGGCCGGAGTGGGGCAAGCGCGACAAGCTGGCGTTCGAGCGCGACATGCTCGGGCTGTACGTCTCCGACCATCCTCTGGCCGGGCTGGAGCTGCAGCTGGCCAAGCTCGCGAGCACGTCGATCGCCGACCTTGTCGGCTCCGACAACATCCAGGATGGCGAGACGGTCACGATCGCCGGCCTCGTCACCAGCGTGCAGCACCGCGTGGCGAAGGCGTCGGGCAACCAGTACGGGATGATCCAGGTCGAGGACTTCGGCGGCGAGATGACCGTGATGTTCATGGGCAAGGCGTACCAGGAGTTCTCGCCGATGCTGCAGGGCGATGCGATCGTCGTCGTCCGCGGCAGGGTCAGCCTGCGCGACGACGGGATGAACCTGCACGCGTTCAGCCTGATGACGCCCGACCTCGGCCAGAGCGTCGGCACCGGCCCGCTGATGATCACGATGCCGGACCAGCGCGCGACCACGGACACGGTCACCACGCTGGCCGAGGTGCTCGCCCGCCATCCAGGAGACAACGAGGTGCGCCTGCGCCTCGTGAAGGGCCAGGTCGCCCGCGTCTTCGAGGTTCCCAAGCCTGTCGCGATCAGCGCCGACCTCTACGGCGAGCTCAAGGGCCTCCTCGGCCCCAACTGCCTCGTCTAGCCACATCATCCAGCCGGGACTTCTGCACGCGACCCGCCGTGGTCCGGCGTGCACAAGTCCCGGCTGGATGATGTGGGTCAGGCTGGGTCGCCGGGGGTGAGGTAGCGGCGCTCGTGGTACAGCAGTGCGGCGTCGTCGTCGCCGACCTCGCCGTCCTCGATCTGGACGACCACGACCGCGTTGTTGTGCACGGAGACGCGCTCCACGATGCGGCCGACCATCCAGCTGGTCACGTCCTTGATGACGGGGAGGCCGTGCGGCCCTGGATACCAGTGGTCTCCGTCGAAGCGCAGCGCGTTGTCGCCCGCCAGCTTCTCCGCGACGGCGCGATTGCGAACGCCGAGCATGTGGATGACCACGCGGTCGGTCTCGGAGATGGCCGGCCAGCTCGACGCGGAGCGGGCGATGTTGAACGTCGCCAGCGGGGGCACGGCGGCCAGCGAGGCGAGCGAGGTCGCGGTGAAGCCGACCGGCGTGCCATCGGGGGAGAGCGCCGTGATGATGGCGACCCCTGCCGCGTGGCGCCGGAACGACTGGCGGAAGGCGGTCAGGTCCGGTGTCACGTCCGGCTCGACGCGGTCGGCGGGCAGCTGTGGCCGGCTCTGCGCGTCGTCCGGGCTCTGCGGGTTCTGGGGTACGGGCGAACTATTCATACGTATGCATCAGCGCGGTCGGGCTCCTGGGTATTCCGGGTTGCGGATAGTCTTGTCTGGTCATGATGCAGACCATTGATCTCCGCGGAATCCAGCCTACCCGCGCCGCCTTCCAGCGCGTCGTCCCCCGTCCCGTCGTGGACGTGTCGGTCGCGCTCACGGTGGCGTCCGAGCTGATCGAGGATGTGAAGGCGCATGGCGCTGCGGCTCTTGCCGCGCAGGCGGAGAGGTTCGACGGTGGCGCCCCCGCCTCGGTGCGGGTGCCGCAGGAGGACATCGACCGCGCGGTCGAGAACCTGCCGGCGGACGTCCGGTCGGCACTCGAGGAGGCCATCGCCCGCGTGCGCGAGGCGACAGCAGCCCAGGTGCCTCCGCCGGCGGAGACCCGCATCGGTCCAGGCGCGACCGTCGTGCAGCGCTGGCAGCCGGTCGAGCGAGCGGGACTCTACGTTCCTGGCGGCAAGGCCGCCTACCCGTCGAGCGTCGTCATGAACGCGGTGCCTGCCCAGGTCGCGGGCGTCGCATCCATCGCCCTTGTCAGCCCGCCGCAGCGCGAGTTCGGGGGAGCGGTGCACCCCGCCATCCTCGGCGCTGCCGGCCTGCTCGGCATCGACGAGGTGTACGCGATGGGCGGCGCCGGTGCGATCGGCGCGCTCGCCTGGGGCGTCGAAGAGATCGGGCTCGAGCCTGTGCAGGTCATCACCGGCCCAGGCAACATCTACGTCGCCGCAGCGAAGCGTGTCGTGCGCGGGCAGACCGGCATCGATGCGGAGGCGGGCACCACGGAGATCCTGGTGATCGCCGACGACACTGCGGATGCGCGGTTCGTCGCCGCCGACCTGGTCAGCCAGGCGGAACACGACGAGGCTGCCGCCTCCCTGCTCGTCACCGACAGTCCGGCCTTCGCCGAGCGCGTCGTGGCTGAGCTGGAGGCCATCGCTTCTGCCACCAAGCACGCGGAGCGCGTTCGGACCGCGCTCTCCGGTCAGCAGTCTGCCATCGTGCTCGTCGACGACGTGGCCGCGGCCGCCGCATTCAGCAACGCATACGGTCCCGAGCACCTGGAGATCCAGACCGCCGACCCGGATGCGGTCCTCGCCACCATCGACAGCGCAGGCGCCATCTTCCTCGGCGCCCACTCTCCGGTGAGCCTCGGCGACTACCTCGCCGGCTCCAACCACGTGCTGCCCACCGGCGGTCAGGCGCGGTTCTCGTCCGGGCTCGGCGCTTACTCGTTCCTGCGCCCGCAACAGGTCATCCGGTACGACCGTCCTGCGCTGCAGCAGGTGGCGGATCGCATCGTCGCGCTCTCCAGTGCTGAGGATCTGCCGGCGCACGGCGAGGCCGTGACCGCGCGTTTCCCGTAGAGCGCCGCACGTCCCCAGGATGGGGTCCGTCGAACGGTAGAATCGTCTCACCATGTTCTGCCCTTTCTGCCGCCACCCGGATTCCCGTGTCATCGACTCCCGCACGAGCGATGACGGGCTGTCGATCCGTCGCCGTCGGCAGTGCCCGGAGTGCGGTCGCCGGTTCTCCACCACGGAGACGGCGAGCCTGAGCGTCATCAAGCGCAGCGGAGTGGCCGAACCGTTCAGCCGCGAGAAGATCGTGCTCGGCGTCCGCAAGGCCTGCCAGGGTCGTCCGGTGACGGACTCGGACCTCGCCGTGCTGGCGCAGAAGGTGGAGGAGACCATCCGCTCCACCGGCGCATCGCAGATCGAGGCCAACGACATCGGCCTCGCCATCCTGCCGCCGCTGCGCGAACTCGACGAGGTCGCCTATCTGCGATTCGCGAGCGTCTACCAGGGCTTCGACTCCCTCGACGACTTCGACGACGCCATCCAGCAGCTCCGCATCGAGCACCACGGCGACCCGGTGGATGCGCAGACCGGCACCGTCTGACGGTCGCTCGACGTCCGGCGGGATCGCCACCTGACACGCCGCCGCGCCGCGCGCCCGGTATCCTCGTACAGGCATGTATCGCACACTCTTCTCCCTCGTCCTGTCGAAGCTCGATCCTGAGCGCGCACACCACCTGGCGTTCCTGGTGATCCGCGCCCTCCCCGTGCTGGGGCTCGGCCGTCTCGTACGCCGGTTCACCGCCCCGGATGCGTCCCTTGCCGTCGAGGCCCTCGGCCTGCGGTTCGACTCGCCGTTCGGCGTCGCGGCCGGGTTCGACAAGAACGGCGAGGCCGTGCTCGGTCTCGGAGCACTCGGCTTCGGTCACGTCGAGGTGGGCACTATCACCGCCATCGCGCAGCCGGGCAACGACAAGCCGCGCCTGTTCCGTCTCATCCCCGACCGCGCGGTCATCAACAGGATGGGGTTCAACAACCAGGGCGCCGGGGCCGCGGCCAACCGGCTGCTCGGCGTCGTGCGCAGGCGGAGCCGCCCTGTGCTCGGCGTCAACATCGGCAAGAGCCGCGTCGTCGCCGTCGAGGACGCGACGGCCGACTACCTCACCAGCGCCCGCGCCCTCGCGCCGGTCGCCGACTATCTCGTCGTGAACGTCAGCTCGCCGAACACTCCCGGCCTGCGCGGCCTGCAGGAGCTCGACCTCCTCGCCCCGCTGCTCAGCGCCGTGAAGGAGGTCGCGGGGGAGAAGCCGCTCCTGGTCAAGATCGCGCCCGACCTCACCGACGAGCAGGTCGCGAAGATCGCCGAGCTCGTGGTCGACCTCGGTCTCGCCGGCATCATCGCCACGAATACGACCATCAGCCGCGACGGCCTGCGCACAGACCCCGCCGTGGTCGAGGCGGCGGGCGCCGGCGGCCTGTCCGGCGCTCCGCTGGCCGACAGGTCGCTCGCCGTGCTGAAACTGATCCGCGCGAACGTCCCGGCCGACCTCTGCGTCATCTCGGTCGGCGGCGTCGAGACGGCCGCCGATGTGCAGGCGCGATTGGATGCGGGCGCCACCCTGGTGCAGGGATACACCGCGTTCCTCTACCTCGGCCCGCTGTGGGCCAGGCAGATCAACCGCGGACTACTCCGCCTCCGGCGTCCCCTGGTGGAAGCGTAGCCGCCAGCGGCCGTCGACCCGCAGCCAGAGCGAGCTGCGCAGGGAGCTGCCACGCGCATCCACAGTGCGGGAGGTGAGCAGGATGATCTCGGGGGAAAGCGCTTCGGTGCCGAGCACGTCCAGACCGGCGGCGGCAGCACCGTCGTCCGCGGCGATCTCCTGCACGATGGCGTCGCGTCCCCAGAGTCGCCCTGAGCGCCCGATCTCCTCGAAATCGGGGTGCAGCAGTGCCGCGACCCTGGAGGCGTCTGCGCGCACCGCTGGGTCGAGCAGTTCGCGCTCCAGGCGCACGACGGCCTCCGCGTCGGTCTCTGCCTCGCTCAGTTCTTCCGCTTCGAGGTCGCCGAACAGGTCGAGCTCGACGCTCTCCTGCGTGGCGGTGCGAGGGGTCCCCTCGATCACCTCGCCCGTCGCCTCATCGGCACGGGCACGGCCGGGCCAGCCCGGTCCGATCGGGATGGGCTCGCCCTTCTGATACGCCGTCGCCACGGCTCGGGCGCGCACGTCGGCCGCCTCGTTGAGTTCGTGACCGGCGTGGCCCTTGACCCACTCGAAGGTGTACGTGCGGCCCTGAACGGCGCGGTCCAGCCGCTCCAGCAGCTCGCGGTTGAGCACGGGGGAGCCGTCTGCCTTGCGCCAGCCCTTGCGCTTCCAGCCGGGCATCCACTTGGTGACGGCGTTGATGACGTACTGGCTGTCGCACAGGATGCGCAGGTCTTCGTCGAGGTGAGCCGTGGAGTCGAGCAGGTCGATCACGGCCATCAGCTCGCCCTGGTTGTTGGTGCCGTGCGGCCAACCGCCGGCTGCCCAGGTGGTGTCGTCGACGTACCACGCCCACCCGGCAGGACCAGGATTGCCCAGTGCGGAGCCGTCCGCTGCTGCGACGATCGTCACGGTCAGCTGGGGAACTGGCCGCGCTTGACCTGCGGCTTCGGCAGGCGCATCACGCGCAGCTGCAGAGCACGCATGGCCGCGTACCAGCGGACGCCACGCTCGACCTTGCTCTCGCCGAACTTCTCGCGCAGGCGCTTGCGCACCAGGAGGCCGAGGACGAAGCAATCGATGACGGCGATGGCGAAGAACGCCCACAGGGCGAGCAGTCCGTACACCTGGAAGTACCCGGGCAGGAAGGAGAGCACGATCACCAGCAGCATGACGGGGATGAGGTACTCGCCGATGCTGAAGCGCGCATCCACGTAGTCGCGGACATAGCGGCGCTGTGGACCGCGGTCGCGGGCCGTGAGGTAGCGGTCGTCTCCGGCTGCCATGCCGAGGCGCGCCTTCTCGCGGGCCTCCGACGTCTTGGCGCGTGCCTGACGTGCCGCCTCCTTGCGGTCCTCCGGCACCAGGGGGCGCTTGCGGGCGGCCTCCTGCTCACGGCGGGTCGGGGTCGGGGCGCCCTTGCCCTGCCTCAGACGCTCAGCCGTCTCTTCTGCGGTCTCGGTGACCGGCGTCTCCGCCTTGGTCGCCTGCGGGTTCTCTCGTTTTGCCAACGTCAAGCCTTCGGTTCGTGGGGTCCGCTTAAGATTACCGTCATGACGAACGGACAGCAGACCCCGCCCACCGAACCCACAGCAGCAGAGGAGGCCGTGCGCGCCAGCGTGGAGGCGGCGATGCCGTCGACCGTCGCCGATCTCGCGTCGCTCGTGCGCATCCCGTCGGTGTCCTGGTCGGCGTTCGACCCTGCGAACGTCGCCGCAAGCGCCGCCGCCGTCGCGAAGCTCCTGGAGGAGACCGGCGCGTTCGAGAGCGTCCAGATCAAGCGCGCTCCGATCGGCGACGGGGCTGAGGACGGCCAGCCCGCCGTGCTCGCCACGCGCGCCGCGAAGAACGGCCGCCCGACCGTGCTGCTCTACGCCCACCACGACGTGCAGCCCCAGGGCAAGGACGAGGACTGGAACACCCCGCCGTTCGAGCCGACCGTCCGCGGAGACCGGATGTACGGCCGCGGAGCCGCGGACGACAAGGCAGGGGTGATGGCGCACGTCGCCAGCGTCCGGGCCATCGTGGATGCGCTCGGCGACGACTTCGACCTCGGCCTCGCCGTGTTCATCGAAGGGGAGGAGGAGTTCGGCTCCCGTTCCTTCGCCAACTTCCTGCAGCAGAACAAGGACGCGCTCGAAGCGGACGTGATCGTGGTCGCCGACTCCGACAACGTGGACGTCGACACGCCGGCGCTCACGGTGTCGCTGCGTGGCAACGTGACCTTCCGCCTCACCGTGTCGACCCTGGAGCACGCGTCGCACTCCGGGATGTTCGGCGGTGCGGCGCCGGACGCGATGCTCGCCATGGTCACGCTGCTCGCCACCCTGCACGACGAGAACGGCTCTGTCGCCGTCGACGGCTTCACCGGTCGCACGGACGCCGCCGAACCGCCCGCCGTCACCGAGGAGCAGTTCCGCGAGGAGGCGGCGCTGCTCGACGGCGTGACGCCGATCGGCACCGGTCCCATCCTGTCCAGGATGTGGTCGCAGCCGACCGTCACGGTCACCGGCATCGACGCGCCGAGCGTCGCCAACGCATCCAACACGCTGCTGCCGAGCGTCGCCGTGCGGATCAGCGCGCGCGTCGCGCCAGGGCAGCCTGCGGCGGACGCGTACGCGGCGCTGGAGCGCCACCTGCGCGCCAACGCGCCGTTCGGGGCGCACATCGCCATCGACGATGTCGACACGGGCGAGGCGTTCCTGGTCGACACGAACGGCTGGGCGGCCACGGAGGCGAAGCGGGCGATGACGGATGCGTGGGGCAAGGAGGCCGTCGAGACCGGCGTCGGAGGCTCCATCCCGTTCATCGCCGACCTGGTGCGCGAGTTCCCTGAGGCGCAGATCCTGGTCACCGGTGTGGAGGACCCAGACTCGCGCGCGCACAGCCCGAACGAGTCGCTGCACCTCGGGGTCTTCAAGCGGGCGATCCTCGCGGAGGCCCTGCTGCTCGCTCGCCTCGACGCGCGCACGGAGGGCTGACACCCGCGTCACGGAATGCCCGGGGTGATTTCCCGGTTTTCCGACGTAGAATCGTCCCAGATTTTCCAGAAGTCCGAACAAGACCCGTAAAAGGAGTCCCATGACAGACACAATGCTGACAGAGACGAAGGCGCACGGCGTCGGGCTGTCCGACGCCGCGGCGAGCAAGGTCAGGAGCCTGCTCGAGCAGGAAGGCCGCGACGACCTGCGTCTGCGCGTCGCCGTGCAGCCTGGTGGATGCTCCGGCCTGATCTACCAGCTCTACTTCGACGAGCGGATGCTCGACGGGGACGCCACGGTCGACTTCGACGGCGTCGAGGTCATCGTCGACAAGATGAGCGTCCCGTACCTCGATGGCGCGTCCATCGACTTCGAGGACACCATTCAGAAGCAGGGTTTCACCATCGACAACCCCAACGCATCCGGTTCCTGCGCCTGCGGAGACTCGTTCCACTGAGTTCCTATAGCACACGAAAAGGTTGAGGGCCGCCCCATCGGGGCGGCCCTTTCTGTTCAAATCGGCGCGTGCGGCGGAGTAGGGTGGATACAGCCAAATACAGTTACGTGTGAACTGTCCATGAGTCACTCGAAAGGTCACCGGTGCGTCACAATCGCCGTCTCCGATGGGCTGCCATCCCGATCGCAGCGACGCTCGCCGTCGTTCTCGCGGGATGCACGCAGGCACAGCTGAACGGATTCCTCCCCGGATTCGTCGAGGGTGAAGAGCCCGTCACCAACCACACGGAGCGCATCAGCGGCCTGTGGGTGACGAGCTGGATCGTCCTCCTCATCGTGGGTGTGATCGTCTGGGGTCTCATCGTCTGGGCGGTCATCGTGTACCGCCGCCGCAAGGGACAGACCGGCCTGCCGGTCCAGATGCGGTACAACATGCCGATCGAGATCTTCTACACGATCGTTCCGCTCATCCTCGTGCTCGGCTTCTTCGCCTTCACGGCGCGCGACCAGAACGCCATCGAGCAGCCGTACGCGAAGCCGGACCTCAAGATCCAGGTGTACGCCAAGCAGTGGGCGTGGGACTTCAACTACGTGACGGACAACGTGTACGACCCGGGCATCCAGGTGCAGCCGGACGACGCGAGCGCCACCCCCGGTTCCGTGCAGGAGGGCGAGATCCCCACCCTGTACCTGCCGGAGGGCAAGAAGATCACGATCCAGCTCGACTCGCGCGACGTGATCCACTCCTTCTGGGTGCCGGCGATGCTCTACAAGAAGGACATCATCCCCGGCAAGACCAACTACATGTACTTCGAGACCACGGGCCGCACAGGCACGTTCGTCGGAAAGTGCGCCGAGCTCTGCGGCGAGTACCACTCTGCGATGCTCTTCAACGTGAAGATCGTTCCGCAGGACGTGTACGACGCCCACATCCAGAGCCTGCGCGACAAGGGCTTCGAGGGCCAGCTGGGCTCCGAATACGACCGTAATCAGAACCTGCCCGGAACGGGCGCTCCCAAGGGTAACGAGTAGGGCATCCACGAATGACGACGACAGCACCGGCCCCAGCGGCGACCACGGCGCCCGCACCGAAAGCCAATCCGGCCCTCGGTGCGAACCAGGTGGAGCGCAAGGGCAACATCCTCGTGAACTACATCACGTCGACCGACCACAAGACGATCGGGTACATGTACCTGATCTCGTCGTTCATCTACTTCCTCATCGGTGGAGTGATGGCGCTCATCATCCGTGCTCAGCTGTTCGAGCCCGGACTGGAGGTCGTGCAGACCAAGGAGCAGTACAACCAGCTCTTCACCATGCACGGCACGATCATGCTGCTGATGTTCGCGACGCCGCTGTTCGCCGGCTTCGCCAACGTGCTCATGCCGCTGCAGATCGGTGCGCCTGACGTCGCGTTCCCGCGACTGAACGCTCTGGCGTACTGGTTCTACTCGTTCGGCTCGCTGATCGCGGTCGCCGGATTCCTCACCCCGCAGGGTGCGGCGTCGTTCGGCTGGTTCGCGTACGCGCCACTATCGAGTACGACGTTCTCACCAGGGGTGGGAGGCAATCTCTGGGTGGTCGGCCTCGGTCTGTCCGGATTCGGAACCATCCTCGGTGCGGTGAACTTCATCACCACGATCATCACGATGCGCGCTCCTGGCATGACGATGTTCCGCATGCCGATCTTCACCTGGAACACGCTCGTCACCTCGATCCTCGTTCTGATGGCCTTCCCGGTGCTCGCCGCCGCCATGTTCGCCCTCGCGGCCGACCGTGTCTTCGACGCCCACATCTACGACGCCGCCAACGGCGGAGCCCTGCTCTGGCAGCACTTGTTCTGGTTCTTCGGGCACCCGGAGGTCTACATCATCGCGCTGCCGTTCTTCGGCATCGTGTCGGAGATCTTCCCGGTGTTCAGCCGCAAGCCGATCTTCGGTTACAAGACGCTGATCTACGCGACGATCGCGATCGCGGCCCTGTCCGTCACCGTGTGGGCTCACCACATGTACGTGACCGGCTCGGTGCTGCTGCCGTGGTTCTCGCTGATGACGATGCTCATCGCGGTGCCGACCGGTGTGAAGATCTTCAACTGGATCGGCACGATGTGGCGTGGCTCGCTCACGTTCGAGTCGCCGATGCTGTGGTCGATCGGCTTCCTGATCACGTTCACCTTCGGTGGTCTGACCGGAGTCATCCTGGCGTCGCCGCCGCTCGACTTCCACGTGTCCGACACGTACTTCGTCGTCGCCCACTTCCACTACGTCGTCTTCGGAACCGTCGTCTTCGCGATGTTCGCCGGCTTCTACTTCTGGTGGCCGAAGTGGACGGGCAAGATGCTCAACGACCGGCTGGGCAAGTGGCACTTCTGGCTGCTGTTCATCGGCTTCCACACCACCTTCCTCGTGCAGCACTGGCTGGGTGTCGTCGGTATGCCGCGTCGGTATGCGACCTACCTTCCGACGGACGGCTTCACCTGGATGAACCAGCTCTCGTCGATCGGTGCAGGCATCCTCGCCATCTCGATGATCCCGTTCTTCGTGAACGTGTACCTCACGGCGCGCAACGCCCCGAAGGTCACGGTCAACGACCCGTGGGGCTATGGCCGTTCGCTCGAGTGGGCGACCAGCTGCCCCCCGCCTCGCCACAACTTCACGTCGATCCCGCGCATCCGTTCGGAGTCTCCCGCGTTCGACCTGAACCACCCGGAGGCGGGCATCCCGATCGGTGTCGGCGGAGCCAAGGACGCCCCGGACGCCCCCGTGCTCGACGTCGCGAACAACGAGGTGAAGTAACCCATGAGAGCCAATGCCATCCTCTTCTGGATCCTCGCGATCTTCTTCTTCCTCTCTGCGATCGTCTACACGGTGTGGAGCCTGCTCGACCCGATGCACCTGAAGGTCGAGTGGGTCGGAACGGTCGCGCTCACGCTGAGCGCGATCCTCGCCGCCTTCATCGCCTTCTACGTCGGACGCTCGCACGCCTCCCAGGGCGGCGAGCTTCCGGAGGACCGGCTCGACGCCAACATCGACGACGGCGACCCGGAGCTCGGCCACTTCAGTCCGTGGAGCTGGTGGCCGGTGGCTCTCGCCTTCGGTGCCGGTCTCGTGATGCTCGGCCTCGCGGTCGGCTTCTGGATCTGCTTCATCGGCGTGGCGTTCGCGCTCGTCTGCATCATCGGCTGGACCTACGAGTACTACCGCGGCTACTTCGCCCGCTGATCGCACTCGCCCGAAGCGCCGCATCCCTCCGGGGGTGCGGCGCTTCTGCGTTCCCCTCCTGCGACGGCCGCTCGCTACGATGGGCAGCCACACGCAAAGGAGAATCCCGTGGGAACGGTAGTGATGTACAGCTCGGTGTCGGTCGACGGCTTCATCGCGGGCGAGGACGACCAGCCGGGACCGCTGTTCGACTGGTTGGTCAGTGGCGATGTCCCCTTGGACGAGAGCGGCGCTCTGAAGGTGTCGCAGACGTCATACGACTACACCCGGCCGTACTGGGACGCGATCGCGGTGACGATCGTCGGCCGCCATGTCTTCGACCTCACGGACGGCTGGGACGGGCAGCCTCCGAGCGGCGTGGACCACGTGGTGGTCGTGACGCACCGGCCGGTGCCGGAGGGCTGGGATCCGGCAGCGCCGTTCGTTTTCGTCGACGGTGTCGAGGCGGCCGTGGCCGCGGCGCAGGAGCTCGCCGGTGACCGCATCGTCGAGGTCGCCGCAGGCGATGTGGGTGGCCAGGTGTTCGCAGCCGGGCTGGTCGACGAGGTGCGGATGGACGTGGTGCCCGTCGTGTTCGGGTCGGGCAAGCGCTACTTCGGCGCGCTCGACGCACAGCACCTGTTGGATGGTCCAGAAGCCGTGGTTCAGGGCAGCGGAGTGCTGCACCTGCGCTACCAGGTGCGCCCCTCGAACTGAGCAGGCACGCTCGCTAACGGGTGAACCGGAGGACGTCCACGGAGACGGTCGCGGTGGGGACACTGTCGGCCGGGGTGGACCATGCGTGGTGCGCGGACGGCCCCATGCCCACCAGTGCGGCCAGGAGCCCAGGGTCGAGTGCGAGAGCCTTGGTGATGTGTTCGCGCGTCTGGAGGGCGAACAGCGGCTGTGCGGTGGCGATCAGGTCGTCGGCCTTGTCTGCGGGAACGTCGAGCATGGCTCCGGTGGCGCGCAGCTCGGCCAGGTGGTCGGCGCGGGGGACCACCACGACGAGCGTTCCGCCCGGACGGAGCACCCGGTGGAACTCTGGCAGGTTGCGCGGGGCGAACACGTCGAGGACGCTGTCTGCTGAAGCCGTGCGCACCGGCAGAGGCTGCCAGGTGTCGGCGACGAGGCCGTGGATCCGGTCGGAGCTGCGGGCTGCGCGGCCGACGGCGGCGGGGGAGAGGTCCATGGCGAGACCGTGAGCATCCGGATGCTCGGCCAGGGCAGCGCGCAGGTAGTACCCGGTGCCGGCTCCGGCGTCGAGGATGCGCGTGCCGGTCGCCGCACGGGCGACGGCGGCGGCGATGGGCGCGTATGCGCCGCTCTCGAGCACCGTATCGCGGGCGTCGAGCATAGCGGCGCTGTCGCCCTGGAACTTCGTCCCAGCGGCCAGGAGCGTCACGTAGCCGCGTTTGTTCACGTCGAAGCTATGCGCACGTGCGCAGGCCAGCCTGAGGCGTCCAGCGGGCTCCAGGGGCTCTCCGCAGACGGTGCAGCGCAGCCACTCCGCCAGACCGGGCAGCCGGTCGGCATCGGACGGACTCATGGGTCGCCTCTCAACGGGGAAGGAATCGGCAGCTGGATGCGCGAAAGCGCCGGCGCGAAGTTCGCGGCCGGCGCTTTCACGTCGGTGGAGCAGGAGCGGCTCAGTGGTGGCCGTGGCCCGACTCGAGCTCGCCCTTGGTGGGCGGCACGATGCGGTCCTCGAAGAACCAGCGGGACATGCTCGCGCGCATCCTGTTGCCGACCGTGATCTTGCCCTTGCTGTTCGGACGGATCATCAGCGGCTCGTAGCTCTCGAAGCTGACCAGGCGCCAGCGCTCGTACTCGTCGAGCTGCTCGTGCACCTCGATGAACTCGCCACCGGGGAGCTTGACGATGCGGCCGGACTCATAGCCATGCAGAGCGATCGAGCGGTCCTTCTTCTGCAGCGCGATGCAGACGCGCTTGGTGACGAAGTAGGCGATGATCGGGCCGACGATGAGCAGAGCCTGCAGGGCGTGGATGACGCCCTCCATCGTGAGCTTGAAGTGCGTCGCGATGATGTCGGAGCTCGCCGCCGCCCAGAAGACCGCGTAGAACGTGACACCGGCCGCGCCGATGGCGGTGCGGGTGGCCGCATTGCGCGGGCGGTCCAGGATGTGGTGCTCACGCTTGTCTCCGGTGATCCACGCCTCGATGAAGGGGTAGATCAGCACGGTGACGATGAACACACCGAGGATCACGACAGGCACGATGATGTTGAACGACCAGGTGCGGTCCAGCCAGACGAACTCCCAGCCGGGCGGAACCAGACGCAGGGCGCCGTCGGCGAAGCCGATGTACCAGTCGGGCTGGGTTCCGGCGGACACCGGCGACGGGTCGTACGGGCCGTAGTTCCAGATCGGGTTGATGGTGAAGAACGACGCCATGAGCGCGACGACACCGAACACGATGAAGAAGAAGCCGCCGGCCTTCGCGGCGTACACCGGGAGCACCGGGTAGCCGACCACGTTGCCCTGCGTGCGGCCGGGGGCCGCGTACTGGGTGTGCTTGTGGATGACCACGAACATCAGGTGCAGTGCGATGAACGCCAGCACGAGTGCCGGGAGCAGCAGGATATGCAGCGTATACAGTCGTCCGACGATCGCGGTGCCGGGGAACTCGCCGCCGAAGAGCAGGAACGAGATCCAGGTGCCGACGACGGGGAGACCCTTGATCAGGCCGTCGATGATGCGGAGGCCGTTGCCGGACAGCAGGTCGTCGGGGAGCGAGTAGCCGGTGAAGCCCTCTGCCATCGCGAGGATGAAGAGCACGAAGCCGATCACCCAGTTGAGCTCGCGCGGCTTGCGGAACGCGCCCGTGAAGAAGATGCGGAGCATGTGCAGGCCGATGGCCGCCACGAACAGCAGAGCCGCCCAGTGGTGGATCTGACGCATGAGCAGCCCACCGCGGATCTCGAACGAGATGTTGAGCGTGCTCGACATCGCGGCCGACATCTCGACGCCCTTCAGCGGGACGTACGAGCCGTGGTAGACCACCTCGGCCATCGACGCCTGGAAGAAGAACGTCAGGAACGTTCCGGACAGCAGGATGACGATGAACGAGTAGAGGGCGACCTCACCGAGGAGGAAGGACCAGTGGTCGGGGAAGATCTTCCGGCCGAACTCCTTGACGGCGCCCGAGATGCTGGTGCGGTCTTCCAGGTAGTTCGCGGCTGCTGCCGTGAACCCACCCTTCTTGGCCGGTGCTTGTGCCGCGGCAGGTGCGGCGGTCGTGGTGCTCAATGACGCTCCCAGAAGCTCGGGCCGACAGGCTCGGTGAAGTCGCTGCGCGCGACCAAGTAGCCATCGGCGTCCACGGTGATCGGCAGCTGCGGAAGCGGACGCTTGGCCGGGCCGAAGATCACCTCTGCCTCGTGCGTGATGTCGAACTGCGACTGGTGGCACGGGCACAGAAGGTGGTGGGTCTGCTGCTCGTAGAGTGCGACGGGGCATCCGACGTGCGTGCAGATTTTGGAGTATGCGACGATTCCGTCGTAGTTCCAGTTCTCACGGCCCTTGGAGACGTGGAGGTCTTCGGGCTTGAGGCGCATGAGGAGGACGGCCGCCTTGGCCTTCTCCTCGAGACGGTTCTCCTTCTCGTTCAACCCTTCCGGGATGACGTGGAAGGCGCTGCCGAGTGTGACGTCGGACGCCTTGATCGGCGTGCCGGACGGGTCGCGGGTGAGGCGGATGCCCTTGGCCCACATGGTCTGCGAGAGCAGCTCCACCGGGTCCTCGTTCTGCGGAGCGAGCCCGCGGAAGAGGACGACAGCGGGGAGAGGGAAGGCGATGAGGGCGCCGATCAGGCTGTTGCGCACGAGCACGCGACGGCTGAAGCCGGACTCCTCGTCTGCCTGCTTGAAGATCTCGGCTGCGCGCTCGGTGGTCGACTCGGCCCCGCGGACGGGGTGACGGAGGTCGACGCCCTCCTTCTCGTGCATGAGGGCCTTGCCCCAGTGCACAGCGCCGATGCCGATGGCGAGGAGTGCGAGGGCGATGCCGATGCCGATGAACAGGTTGTTCAGGCGGACGGAGCCTGGGTCGCTGTCGTTGATCGGGAACGCCATGTACGCCGCGACGGCCCAGACGCTGCCGACGATCGACAGGTAGAAGAGCGTGTATACGGTGCGCTCCGCCCGACGCTCCTTCTTGGGGTCGAGGTCGGTGACGCGGGGGCGGTGCGGCGGGAAGCCGGGGTTCTCCAGCTCGTCGCGGATGATCAGCGCCGTTCCCGGGTCGCCCGTCCTGTGCACGTCGACGGCTGACGAACTGGCAGAGGTCAGCTCGTGACCGCTGTTATCGTCGTGTGCCATTGTTCTCCTTCTTAAGCTGTGACATGTCCCGAGTACCGGCTAGTTCGACTTCGCCGTGATCCAGACGGTCAGCGCGACGATGGCGCCGAGTCCGAAGATCCAGAGGAAGAGACCCTCCGCGACCGGGCCGAGCGAACCGAGCTCGAAGCCGCCGGGGGACGGGTTGTTCTGGATGTACTTGAGGTACGTGATGATGTCTGCCTTGCCCTGCGGCGTGATGTTCAGGTCGTTGAACACGGGCATGTTCTGCGGGCCGGTGACCATGGCCTCGTAGATGTGCTGGGCGCTCACGCCGGTGAGCGGGGGAGCGTACTTGCCCTCCGTCAGTGCGCCACCGGCGCCGGCGACGTTGTGGCACATCGCGCAGTTGATGCGGAAGAGCTCTGCACCGTTGGCGGCGTCGCCCTTGCCGTCGAGGTACTTCTGCTCGGGGATCGATGGGCCAGGAGCCAGCGATGCGACGTACGCTGCGAGCTGCTTGACCTGCTCGTCGGTGAACTGGACCGGCTTCTCCGGGGCCTGGGGGCCCTGCATCTGCATCGGCATGCGGCCCGTGCCGACCTGGAAGTCGACGGAGGCGGCGCCGACGCCGATGAGGCTCGGTGCGTTGACGGTTCCCTGGGCGTCGAGGCCGTGGCAGGTGGCGCAGTTCGACTGGAACAGCTTCTTGCCCTGGTCGACCGTGTCTTGCGACGCGGCCTGGACCTGCTGGGTCTCAGCGGACGCGGTGGTCGTGTTGAACGCCGCGTACGCGCCTCCGGTGAGGCCGAGGCCGATCGCGATCAGCGCGACGGTGGCGAGGGGATGACGGCGGCCGCCCTTGCGGACGGTCTTCGTCTTGGTGCGGTTTTTCGGACGCATGGTGGGTAGGTCAGCTCCTGTTGTTCTATCTGATGATGTAGATGACCGCGAACAGTCCGATCCACACGACGTCGACGAAGTGCCAGTAGTACGAGACGACGATGGCGCTCGTCGCCTCCTTGTGGCCGAAGGTCTTGACCGCGAACGCGCGGCCGATGACGAGGAGGAACGCGATGAGGCCGCCCGTGACGTGGAGGCCGTGGAAGCCGGTGGTCAGGTAGAACGCCGAGCCGTATGCGTTGGAGCTGAGGGAGATGCCCTCGGAGACGAGCGTTGCGTACTCGAGGATCTGCCCGGAGACGAAGATGGCGCCGAGTGCGTACGAGACCGTGAACCACTCGACCATGCCCCACTTGAGCGGGCTCCAGCCCGTTGCGCGCGGCTGCAGACGCTCCGCCGCGAACACCCCGAACTGGCAGGTGAACGAACTGGCGACCAGGATGATCGTGTTCGTCAGCGAGTACGGGATGTTCAAGTGCGCCGTCTCGGCCGCCCACAGGTCGGGGGACGTGGACTTGAGGGTGAAGTAGATCGCGAACAGGCCCGCGAAGAACATGACCTCACTGCCCAGCCAGACAATGGTGCCGACGGCCACGACATTGGGCCGGTTGATCGTAGGCGCACTCGCCGTAGGAGATATTGAGGTGCTCGTCACGGTAACCATTATGGCTGAAAAGAAGCCGTGGTTTTCTCATCCGACAGGCCGGAATCGCGGTTAAATCTGGTTAGGATGCCCTAAATTCGCCTGTTCCACGCGGGTTGCCGCACCAGGGCGCGCGCTCAGTAGGATCGGTACATGTCGGAAATGCAGTCCTGGTCGTCCGTGCTCACCACCCTTCTCGGGGGCGAAGACCTCAGCGTGGCAGACGCGGCGTGGGCGATGGACCAGGTGATGACCGGCGAAGCAACGGAGGCGCAGGTCGCCGGATTCCTCATCGCGCTGCGCGCGAAGGGGGAGACGGTCGACGAGATCGTCGGCTTCCGCGACGCGATCCTCGACCACGCCGTTCCGCTCCCTGTGAACCCGATGGCGCTCGACATCGTTGGCACGGGAGGCGACAGGTTCGGCACCGTGAATGTGTCGACCACCGCATCCATCGTCGCCGCGGCGGCCGGAGTGCCCGTGATCAAGCACGGCAACAGGGCGGCGAGCTCCTCGTCCGGCTCATCTGACGTGCTCGCGGCGCTCGGGATCGACCTCACGCTTCCCGCCGAGAAGGTGGCGGAGGTGCTGGAGAAGGCCGGGATCACCTTCGCGTTCGCGAGCGCCTTCCACCCCGGATTCGCGAACGCCGGCCCCGTCCGCGCCCAGCTCGGCGTCCCCACGGTGTTCAACTACCTCGGCCCGCTGTGCAACCCGGCCAGGCCGGAGGCTTCCGCTGTCGGCGTCGCATCGCTCGACCGCGTGCCCCTGTTCGTCGGCGTCTTCCAGACCCGCGGCGCGACCGCGCTGGTCTTCCGCGGAGACGACGGCCTCGACGAGCTGTCGACCACCGGCCACAGCCACGTCTGGGAGGTCTCCAGGGGCCTCGTCACCGAGCACGACATCGACCCGCGCGACCTGGGCATCCCCCGCGCGAAGATGGACGATCTGCTCGGAAAGGACGCCGCGTACAACGCCGGCGTCGTACGTGCCGTGCTCGCGGGCGAAACAGGCCCCGTGCGCGACATCGTGTTGCTCAACGCGGCGGCAGGGCTCGTGGCATACGAGCTCGCGTCCGACCCGTCGAGGGTTCAGGAAGCCATCCTGGATCGGTTCCGTTCGCAAATGGCGATCGCCGCCGAAGCGATCGACTCCGGGGCTGCGGCCGCGAAGCTCGAGGAATGGATAGCGGCGACGCACTGACAGCAGTGGAAAGGGTTTCGATGAAGAAGCTCATCAACGGCGTACCCGACGTCGTGGACGAATCCCTCGACGGATTCGCCCGAGCTCACTCGGACATCGTGAAGGTGTCCCACGACCCGCGCTTCGTGTCCAGGACCGACGGTCCTGTGCAGGGCAAGGTCGGCCTGATCAGCGGCGGCGGAAGCGGTCACGAACCCCTGCACGCCGGTTTCGTCGGCAAAGGGATGCTCGATGCCGCCGTCCCAGGCGAGGTGTTCACCTCTCCGACGCCCATGCCGATCGTCGAAGCGACGAAAGCGGCGGACGGCGGCGCCGGCGTGCTGCACATCGTGAAGAACTACACCGGAGACGTGCTGAACTTCGAGACGGCCGCCGATCTGGTCGCGGCGGAGGGCATCACGGTCAGGGCGGTCGTCACCAACGACGACGTGGCCGTGCAGGACTCGCTGTACACCGCCGGGCGTCGCGGCGTCGCAGGCACGGTGCTCGTCGAGAAGATCGCCGGGGCGGCGGCCGATCGTGGAGACGACCTCGACGGGGTCACCGCCATCGCTGAGAGGGTCAACGCCAACGTCAGGTCGATCGGCCTCGCGTTGTCGGCCGGAACGGTCCCGCACGCGGGGGAGCCCGGCTTCGACCTGGCGGATGACGAGATCGAGTTCGGTGTCGGCATCCACGGCGAGCCAGGCAGGGAGCGGGTCAAGGTGCAGCCGGCCGACGCGCTGGTGGACCGCATGATGGCCGCGATCCTCGACGACCTGCCGTTCGCATCCGGGGACTCGGTGCTGCTGTTCGTCAACGGGATGGGAGGCACGCCGCTGTCCGAGCTGTACATCGTGTTCCGGCGCGCGGCTCAGATCCTCGACGAGCGCGGCATCACGCTCGGCCGTTCCCTGGTCGGCAGCCTGGTGACCTCCCTCGAGATGCAGGGAGCATCCATCTCGGTGCTGAAGCTGGACGACGAACTGACCGCCCTCTGGGATGCGCCGGTGCACACCGCCGCACTCCGCTGGGGACTCTGAGAACCGTACGAGAGGAGGCGCTCATGGCGCTGGACACGAACTGGGTGAAGTCCTGGATGACGGCCGCCGCTGCCGTCATCGCCGATCACAAGCACGAGCTGAACACGCTCGACCGCGAGATCGGCGACGGCGACCACGGCGAGAACATGGACCGCGGGATGCACGCCGTGGTGGATGCGCTCGGAAAGCTGCCGGAGGACGCGACGCCGAACGCCGCGTTCCGGTCGATCGCCATGACCCTCATCTCCACGGTCGGCGGCGCGTCTGGCCCGCTCTACGGGACAGCGTTCCTGAAGGCGGGCGACCCGATCGGCGACGCCACGCAGATCGACGCGGACACGCTGGTCGCCGTCCTCGCCGCCGCCCGCGACGGGATCGTCTCCCGCGGCAAGGCGGAGGTCGGGGACAAGACCATGATCGACGCCTGGACCCCGGCCGTGACGGCGGCGTCCACCGCGGCGGAGGACGGCGGGACGCCGGCCGACGTGCTGCGCGAAGCAGCCGACGCCGCAGAGGCGGGCGCCGTCGCAACGGAGCCGCTCGTGGCCCGCAAGGGGCGCGCGAGCTATCTGGGCGAACGGTCGGCCGGGCACAGGGACCCCGGTGCGCAGTCGACCGCGCTCCTGCTCCGCGCAGCAGCAGAGGCGGCGGCCGATGACTGAGCGGGTCGGGATCGTCTTCGTGTCGCACAGCGTGCAGCTGGCGGACGGCGCTGTCGCCCTTGCCGGGCAGATGGCGCCGTCCGTGCGGCTGCTCGCCGCCGGTGGAACGGACGACGACGGGATCGGGACGAGCTTCGCCAAGGTCAACGCCGCTGTCGGCGAGGCGGACGGCGGGGCGGGCGTCGTTGTCATCAGCGATCTCGGCTCAGCGCTCCTGACGGCCGAGACGGTGCTCGAATTCCTGTCGGACGAGCAGCGGGCGGCGGTGGCCGTCATCGACGTTCCCTTCGTGGAGGGCGGCGTCGCCGCCGCGGTCGCCGCGGAGAGCGGCGCCGATCTCGCCGGAGTGACTGCGGCCGCCGAGGCAGCTCGCGCTGCGTGGGCCGACGCCGCGGCGTCCGCTCCTGCCGACGCGCCTGCGGCAGGAGCGGCACCAGCCGTACCAGCCGCGCCGGCCGGCCGGTACGTCCGCGAGGTCGTCCTGCGCAACAAGGACGGTCTGCACGCTAGGCCTGCCGCCGAGTTCGTCAAGCTCGCCAACACGTTCGGCGCATCCGTCACCGTCAACGGTAAGGACGCCAAGAGCCTGCTCGGCATCATGTCGCTCGGACTGACCGCGGGGACGACCGCCGAGATCGCGTCGTCCGACGACGGAGGCGTGCCGGCCGTGGATGCGCTGGCCGCCCTGGTCGAGACCGGCTTCGGGGAGGCCTGACGCAGCCCCGTCCACAGCCATCGAGCTCGACGTCGTTCACGTCCCGCCTCCGCGTTTCGCCTGAACGACGTCGGACTCGATGGTCAGGGGAGGGAGAGGAGGAGAGCCATCTCCAGCTCGCGGGCGGCGGGGTCCAGGGGGTATGGCTCTGTGGCCCCGGTGAGGGCGAAGCCGCGGCGGGTGTAGAAGCGGATCGCGGCAGGGTTGTGCTCGTGCACCTGCAGGAGCAGTCGCGCGCTGCGCGGGCGCGCCCAGGCGATCACCGCATCCAGGAGGGCGTCGGCCATGCCGTGCGCTCTGCCGCGGTAGACCGGCGTGATGTAGACGCCGACGAGGTGCGGGTTCGGCGCTCCGATGGCCTGGAAGCCGCCCATCGTGCCGAGCCAGCGTCCGTCGTCGTCTACCGCCGCGAACAGGCGGCTCGACGACGACGCGTTGGCGGCACGATTGCGCCAGTGCTCGTCCGGAAGCGTCCTGGCGTGCTCCAGCGTGTCCAGGAACGCGATGGGCGTGTCCTCGAGCATTTCGAGGCGGATGGCGCGGTATGCCTGCCAGTCGTCCTCGACGCTCTCGCGCACCCTCCAGCTGGTCATGCCTCGTCGGCGATGCCGTTCGCCAGCAGCAGCTCTGCCTCGGCAAGCAGGATCGCCGTGCACAGGCCGTCGAGCGCCGTCTCGAGCTCGGCGAGCGGCGGGAAGGTCGGCGCGATGCGGATGTTCGCATCCCGAGGGTCGTCACCGTACGGGAAGGTGGCACCGGCCGGGGTCACGGCGATGCCGGCCTCCGCCGCGAGCTGCACCGCACGCTTCGCGCAGCCGTCGAGCACGTCCAGGCTGACGAAGTACCCGCCTTTCGGTGCCGTCCAGGCGCCGGCGCCGTACGGTGCCAGGCGCTTCTCGAAGGTGCGGGAGACCGCGTCGAACTTCGGCTCCAGGATGGCGCGGTGCTTCTCCATGTGGGCGGAGAGGCCGTCCGCGTCGCGGAGGAACTGCGCGTGGCGAAGCTGGTTGAGCTTGTCGGGACCGATGCTCTGCGCCGACAGGTTGTGCAGCATCCACTCGACGTTGGCCGGCGAGCCGCCGACGAACGCGACGCCCGCACCCGGGAAGGTGACCTTGGAGGTGGAGGCGAACACCAGCGGCCGGTCGGGGTTGCCTGCCTCGGCGGCCAGCGTCAGCACGTCGAACGGTGCAGGTCGCTCGTCGGTGAGGTGGTGCACCGCGTACGCGTTGTCCCAGAACAGGCGGAAGTCTGGTGCGGCGGGCAGCGAGACGAGCGCGCGGACGACCTCCTCCGAGTACACGGCGCCGCTGGGGTTGGAATAGACGGGGACACACCACATGCCCTTGATGCTGTCGTCTGCCGCGAGCAGGGCGGCGACCGCATCCACGTCCGGTCCGTCGTCGTTCAGCGGCACGGGGATGAGGCGGATGCCGTAGCGCTCGCAGATCGTGAAGTGCCTGTCGTATCCGGGCACGGGAGCCAGGAAGCTGATCGGCTGCGCACCCCACGGGCGCTCTCCGCCGGGGACGCCGTGCAGCAGCGCCTGCACGATGACGTCGTGCATCACGGTCAGGCTGGCGTTGCCGAGCGCGAGGAGCTGGGCGGTGGGCACCTGCACGGCGTCGGAGAAGATGGCGCGCAACTCTGGCAGGCCGGTCGCTCCTCCGTAGTTGCGGAGGTCGGTGCCCGCCGCATCCCGGTATGCGCCGTCCGGCAGGTGCAGCAGGTCGTTCGACAGATCGAGCTGCTCGGCGGACGGCTTGCCGCGAGTGAGATCGAGCTTCAGGCCGGAGGAGCGCAGCGTTTCGTATGCCGCGGAGAACTCGGCGTGCGCAGTGCGGAGCGCGTCGGGGGACAGATCGGCGAGGGGCGATGGCGCGGAAGTCACGATCCGATCGTAGCCGCGCCCGCAGTGGCGCGGGCCACCTCAGGGCAGGCTGTGCGAACATCACAGATGTGTCAGACCAATTGAAGACCGTTCGCGGCCGTTCCCGGCTGCGGATGATCGCTGCGTTCCTGTTCGGCTTCATCGTCGCGATGATCACCGGCCTGCTCGGAGAGTGGCAGTTCGCGCTCATCACCGGGTGGGCGGGCGCGTGCGTCGTGTACATCGTGTGGGTGTGGGCCATCGTGTGGAAGATGGACGCCGACGAGACCAGGTCGCACGCGACGAGGGAGGATCCCGGCACGACCGCCTCCGACCTGCTGCTGCTGATCGCGAGCCTCGCCGGGGTGGTCGCGATCGTGTTCGTGCTCGTCGCCGCGCGGCAGGTCCACGGCGCCCCGCAGGCGTGGCTGGCGCTGCTCGCCATCGCGTCGGTCGCCCTGTCCTGGACACTCGTGCACACGATCTACACCCTGCGGTACGCCCGGATGTACTATCACCAGCCAGAGGGCGGCATCGACTTCAACCAGGACGAGCCGCCACGCTACAGCGACTTCGCCTACGTGGCGTTCACGCTCGGGATGACGTTCCAGGTGAGCGACACGAACATCGGCAATCCGCACATCCGGCGTGCCATCCTGCGGCACACGCTGCTGTCGTATTTGTTCGGCTCGGTCATCCTCGCCACCACCGTCAACCTCGTCGCCGGGCTCACCTGATCATCGAGTCTGCAGTTGTTCAGCCGACACGCCGGGGCGACGGGTGAACAACTTCGGACTCGATCATCTGGTGAGGCGGGTGAAGCGGTAGCGGAGCCCGGAGGCGGCGGTGAGCCAGGGGCCGGGGTCGCTGGTCCAGGAGGCGTCGATGGCGGGGGCGTGGGTGTCGCCGTCGACGGCGAGGTCGATCTCGGTGAGCTCGACGCGGTCGGCGGACGGGAGGGCGAGCCGGTAGAGCTCTGCTCCGCCGATCACCCAGGTGGTCTGCGAGGTGGAGGCGGCCAGCGCATCCTGGATGCTGTGGGCGACGACAGCGCCGGGCGCCTGCCAGTCGGCCTGCCTGGTGACCACGATGTTCCTGCGGCCGGGAAGCGGCCGGAAGCGGTCGGGCAGCGACTCCCAGGTGCGTCGGCCCATGACCACCGTGTCGTCTCCGGTGAGCTCGCGGAAGTGCTTCAGGTCCTCCGGCAGATGCCACGGCATGGTGCCGCCCGCGCCGATGACGCCGTCGTGCGCCTCCGCCCAGATGAGCGCGAGGCTCATACGGCGACCAGCGCCCGGATGGCCGGGTGGTGCTGGTAGCCCTCGATCACGAAGTCGTCGAAGCGGTAGTCGAAGATGCTCTCCGGCGTGCGGGCGAACCGCAGCGTCGGCGCGGGATACGGATCGCGGGACAGCTGCTCGGTGACCTGCTCGACGTGGTTGTCGTAGATGTGCACGTCTCCGCCCGTCCAGACGAACTCGCCCGGCTCGAGGCCGACCTGCTGGGCGACCATCATCGTGAGCAGCGCGTAGCTGGCGATGTTGAACGGGACGCCGAGGAACATGTCTGCGCTGCGCTGGTAGAGCTGGCAGGAGAGCTTGCCGTCTGCGACGTAGAACTGGAAGAACGCGTGGCAGGGCGCGAGCGCCATCTGCGGGATGTCGGCGACGTTCCACGCCGAGACGATGATGCGGCGCGAGTCCGGGTCGCTGCGCAGGGTGTCGATCACCTGGCTGATCTGGTCGATGTGCGTGCCGTCCGGCGCTGGCCAGGAGCGCCACTGCACACCGTAGACAGGGCCGAGCTCGCCGTTCTCGTCCGCCCACTCGTCCCAGATGGTGACGCCGTTCTCGCGCAGCCAGCCGACGTTGCTGTCGCCGCGAAGGAACCAGAGCAGTTCGTAGGCGATCGACTTGAAGTGCACGCGCTTGGTGGTGATGAGCGGGAAGCCGTCGGCGAGGTCGAACCGCAGCTGGCGGCCGAACACGCTGCGCGTCCCCGTGCCGGTGCGATCGGATTTCTGCGCTCCGTTCGCCAGCACGTCGCGGAGCAGGTCTTCGTACGGGGTCTCGATCGTCTCGCTCATCGAGTCGATCGTAACGCCGATCGGTCGAATCGGCGGGCGCGAACCGGCTTCGTGACGCGACTCGTCGCTAGTCTTGCCCCATGGAAGGCGACGAGGTCGAGCCGGACCCGGCCTCCCTCACCGACGACGAGGTGAAGGAGCTCGTCGGCCACGACCTGGCGGCGCACGACACCCTGGCGGCGATCAAGCACCTGGAGAGCGTGCTGGAGGCCCGCGCGACGGCGGCGATCCCGATCCAGCGCGCGCGGGATGCGGGAACTGCGCCGGATGCAGGCACTTCGCCGAATACAGAGCCGGAGCCGGAGCCGGAGCCGGAGCCCGACTCCGACTCCGACACCGACGGCACCCCCACCCAGCTCATCAGTTTCGACGACCTCCCCGTCCCTCGCCGCACCTCAGGCCCGCAGCCGACGTTCAGCGCGTGGATCGCGCCCGCCGCCGCCGCGCATCCCGAGCAGCGCGCACAACGGCCTGAGCCACTGGACTTCGTGCCGGAGGAGGTGGCCCCTCGCGACTCGGAGCCTGTGCCGATCGTGCCGCTGCTCCCGCTCCTCCCGCTGCCGGTGGAGCACCCGGATGCGCCGAGTCTCGAGTCCGTGCCGCTGCCCGTCCTGCAGGCCGATGCCCTGGCCGGACACGACCTCGGGGCGGCGGGGCCGGTGGCGGACGCGATCGAAGCCGACCTCGCAGACGACGCAGACGACGTCGTGCTGCCGACGGGCTCGCTCGCCGCTCCCGTCGCGAGCCAGCGCGTCGCGTCGAACGAGCGCATCCTGTTCGGCGACGAGCCCGTACCGGCTCCGCTGTTCGAGGTGGAGGACGCCGACCTGCGGCCGACGCCCGTCGAGCGCAGGGTCGGGCGCGCATCCCGGTTGTTCTGGCTGTGGTTCGCCGGGACGTCGTCGCTGATCAGCGTCGGCGTCGGCGCGACTCTGTTCACCCTCGGCCTCAGCCTGCGGCAGATGCTGGTCGCGACGCTGATCGGCGTCGCGCTGTCGTTCCTGCCGCTCGGGCTCGGGACGCTCGCCGGGAAGTGGAGCGGGCAGCCGACCATGGTGGTGTCGCGTGCGACCTTCGGCCTGCGCGGCAACGTCGTGCCCGCCGCCCTCGCGCTGCTGACCAGGATCTTCTGGGGCGCCGTGCTGCTCTGGCTCGCCGGGGCGGCGGTGGGCGCGCTGTTCACGTCCGAGGGCTGGGCGGCCGAGCCGCTGATCCCGACCACCGTCGGCCTCGTCGTCGCCATCGGCATCGCGCTCGCCGTCGCGTATTTCGGCTACGCGCTGGTGGCGCGCGTGCAGCTCGTGCTGACCATCGCATCCGCTGCCCTGATCGTGGTGATGATCGCGGCGACCTGGCGGTACGTCGACCTGCCGACAGCGCTGGCAGCGCCGGACGCGATCTGGCTGCGCGTCATCACCGGCGCCGTGCTCGTCTTCAGCTATCTCGGGCTGGCCTGGGCGAACAGCAGCGCCGAGGTCGCCCGCTACCAGCGGCCGACATCGTCCGGAGCGACCGGGATGCTCTGGGCCACCTTCGGCGCAGCCCTCCCTCCGTTCATCCTCATCTCGTACGGCGGGATGCTCGCCGCCTCCGACACGGCGCTCGCCGACGACTTCGCGACCAACCCGGTGAGCGCCTTCTCCCAGCTCGGGCTCCCTGCCTGGTATCCCGTGCCGCTGCTGCTGGCCGTGACGCTCAGCCTGATCTCCGGGCTGGTGCTCAACATCTACTCTGGCGGGTTCACGCTGGAGGCGCTCGGAGCACGTCTCGGCAGGCGCTGGAGCACCGTGGCGGTCGGCGGGGCGATCGCGCTCGCCGGATTCGTGCTCGCGGCGACCGTGAGCGACCTGTCGAGCGTCGTGCGGAGCCTGCCGACCACGCTCGCCGTGCCCGTCGCGGCCTGGGCGGGGCTGTTCATCGCCGAGATGATGCTGCGCACCAGACGGTTCCACCAGCCGTCCCTCCTGCACAGCGGCGGTGCGTACCCGGACTGGCGCTGGACCAACCTGTGGATGCTCGTGGCCGCCTCGGCGGTGGGCCTCGGGCTCATCTCGTCCGACCTGCCGTGGCTGAGCTGGGAGGGCTACCTGTTCCGGCTGGCCGGCATAGCGCCAGACAGCGACATCGGCATGACCGATATCGGCGTGGTCGTCGCGCTCGGCATCGGCCTCCTGACGCCGATCGTCGCCGGGGTGCCTGCGCTCCGCCGCCAGGAGGAGGCGATCGACACCGCGGCGCTGTCCCTCGGCAAGTAGGCTCTATCCCGTGCCGTACACGCTTGCTTCCGTCCGTGAGACCGTCGAGCGACTCTGGCCGCTCTCCGGCGCAGAGGCGTGGGACGCACCCGGCCTCGTGGCGGGCGATCCCGGCGCGCAGGTCGAGCGCATCCTGCTGGCCGTGGATGCGGTCTCCGCGACCGTCGAGGAAGCCGTCGACGCAGGGGCCGACCTGCTGCTGACGCACCACCCCCTGCTCCTGCGCGGCGTGACCAGCGTGTCGGAGGACAGGTACAAGGGCGCGATCCTCGCCCGTCTCATCAAGGCGGACTGCGCGCTCATCGCCGCGCACACCAACGCCGACGTCGTCGCGGACGGCACCTCCGCCGTCCTCGCGCGCCTCCTCGGGGTCACCGGCACCACGCCGATCGCACCGTCGCCGGACGGCGTCACGGGCATCGGCCGCGTCGGAACGCTCGCGGAGCCCACCACCCTCGGCGCTCTCGCACGCCGCCTCGCCGAGATCCTGCCTGCCACCGCCGGCGGCATCCGAGCTGCAGGCGACTACCAGCAGCCGGTCAGCACCGTCGCCGTGTGCGGCGGAGCAGGCGACTCGCTGCTCGGCTCTGACGCCGTCCGCGGCGCGGACGTCTACATCACCGCCGACCTCCGCCACCACCCGGCCTCCGAGGCGCGCGAACAGGCCGCCATCGGGGTAGGGCCCGCCCTCCTCGACGTCTCGCACTGGGCCAGCGAGTGGCTGTGGCTCGACACCGCCGCCGAGCAGCTCAGAGCCGAGCTCCCCGGCATCGTCGTCGAGGTCAGCGA